>OGWY01003038.1_pt1 | contig 11534 bp, 10 predicted proteins | sample 1576121 | NCBI WGS metagenome assembly OGWY01 (sample SAMEA3541543, study PRJEB24748) | human gut metagenome | biome: human gut; feature: human-associated habitat; material: faeces | place: China | collected 2012 | reverse complement strand
GATAACATGTAAACCATGTGCTTGCACAAAGTGTAAACCATGTTACTCTTGACAGTGAGCCCCTCCCCTACGAAAAGTTATGCACGAAGATATACATATTATCAGGATAGTGCGTTTTTTAAGGTCAATGTCGGTGCAGTTTTACCGGTACACTCACGAAATTATTAACAACCTGTCGGCACGGAAACGGTTTTAAGCAGTGTTGGCGATATATTTCACCGGATGGGCTTTAATAATCAGTTAATCGACAGTCTGAAGCCACAGTAAAAAGCTGTGGCTTTTATTATTTACGTTAATACTCAAGCGGTTCAAGCTTTGTGAGATCGAACGGGGTTTCCTGATATACGCAGAAGTTGAGCCAGTTTGAGTACATAAGACTTGCGTGACCTCGCCAAGTAAAATGCGGTGTCAGCTTAGGGTTATCATCGGGGAAATAGTTATACGGCACTTCTATCGGTATGCCCTTTTCCACGTCACGCATATACTCATCCTTGAGCGTGTTTCTGTCGTACTCGGCGTGACCTGTAATAAAAATCTGTCTGTTCGTGCGGTCTGCAACTATATATGCTCCCGCAATGTCCGAATAGGCAAGCAGTGCAAGATTAGGATTGGTTTCAATATCTTCCATCTTTACACCCGTATAACGTGAATGGGGTACCATAAAAATATCGTCAAAGCCCTTGAGAAGCGGGTGGTTGATCGCATTTATCTTATGAGGGAAGATGCCGAACATCTTCTTGTCAAGCACCTGCTTCTGAATACCGTAATGATAGTACAGTCCTGCAAATGCCGCCCAGCAGATATGCACCGTGCTGAATGCGTGAGTTTTGCTCCACTCCATTATATCGCACAGCTCCTTCCAGTAATGGACGGAGTTGAAGTCGAGCAATTCAACGGGTGCACCTGTTATAATAAGTGCGTCAAAATACTGCTCTTTTATCTGATTGAAGGTAGTGTAGAAGTTCACAAGATGCTCCTGAGAGGTGTTTTTCGGATTGTGGGTTTCCGTTTTCACAAGAGTAATATCCACCTGCAAGGGAGTGTTACTGAGCAGCCTTAAAAGCTGTGTTTCGGTAACTATCTTTGTAGGCATAAGGTTTACTATAGCGACCTTCAGCGGTCTTATGTCCTGTCGTGATGCTTTTTCATCAGCCATAACGAAAATATTCTCGTTGACAAGCGTGCTGAAAGCCGGCAGATTATTCGGTATTTTAATCGGCATTTACATCATCCTTTTCATTTCGTCATAATATTTGATTATACCACACGAAACGTATAAATGCAAGCAAAACAGATAATATCACCGAATTTGCGTGATTATTCCGATAACTCCCGATAAATCGTCGCAACTTGCAAAAACCTTTTCGGTAATTTCCGACGGCACATCTACTATATCCTTTATGAACACTGTCCGTATACCCGACGCTATGCCTGCCCTGATGCCGTTTGAGCTGTCCTCGACAATAAGACATTCCGACTTGTCAAAGCCAGTCTTTTCGGCGGCTGTTATAAATATTTCCGGGTCGGGTTTTCCTCTTGTTATCTCATCACCGCCGATAATTCCGTCAAAATATCCGAGTATGCCCGAATGCTCAAGCTCCTTAGCCGCAGAAGCGTGATATGTAGAGGTGGCAACGTACATTCCGACTTTATTCGCTTTAAGATATGTGCAAAGCTCATCAAAGCCGGGCTTTACCGGTATGCCGTTCTTCTCTTCGTATTCTGCAAAATACTGCTTTGCGTATCCCCAGTATTTATCAAAGGGGTAATCCCCGCCAAGCTCGGAAAGAAAGAGGGTCTTCATCGAATCATAATTCAGTCCGATAGAACGGTAAGGAAGCGAAAGGTCAAACGGCAGGCTGTACTTATCAATAACATACTGCCACGCCTTAAGTCCTATCCTTTCGCTGTCAAGCAGTGTACCGTCCATATCGAATATTACCGCTTTAATCATTTATTCACCGCCACTACGGCACTGCATCCGTCAAGATGAACACTGCCCGATAAATCTATCTTCTTTCCGGTAAGCACATCTGTGAATTCGCCGGAAATACCGGGATTGAAGTCAAACGGATTATCGTCTATATTAAGAAGCGTTACAACAGTTTCGCCGTCACAGTCACGTCTGAACGAGAACTGTCTGTTTAAAAGCTGTAAAGGTGTATAATCGCCGTGAGCGAGCGCCTTTGAGGAGGTACGCAGATTACACAGCGCAGTGATCTCGGCTGTGAGATCGGCTATGCCCTCAGCCCTGAACTTTTCCTCGTTATATTCAACACGCAGAGCGTCATCGCCGTTGTGCTTGTCGCCCTCGATGCCGTACTCACTGCCGTAATAAACACCGGGTATGCCGGGCATCGTGAACAGGAGAGGGTAAATCACGGGAAGCTGGCGCTTATTGTTAAGCATTGTGGCTATTCGTGAAACATCGTGATTGTCAACAAAGCTGTAAAGAAGCTTTCCTGTATAAAGACACCACTGCTCTTTTCCGAACTGGCGGTTGAGCGAATGCGCAATCTCGAACATATTAAGGTCGTTGAAGCTGGAGAACAAGCCCTTGTAGCATTCGTAATTGGTCACGCTGTCAAGCATTTCGGGATTCATCCAGCGGTTATAATCGCCGTGGAGCGTTTCGCCCATCAGCCAGAAATCGTTTTTCAGCCACTTGCAATGACCGTGCAGTTCCTTCAGGAAATTAAGGTCGAGGCAGTATGCAACATCGAGGCGAAGTCCGTCAATGTCAAACTCCTTAACCCACCCTGTGATGACCTCCTTTAAGTATTCCTTTACTGCGGGGTTATACAGATTCAGCTTTACAAGCTCGTAATGTCCTTCCCAGCCCTCGTACCAGAAGCCGTCATTATAGCAGGAATTTCCGTCATTGATATGAAACCAGTCACGATAACTGTTGTTGCCGTTTCTGACCTCAACGAATTTTGTGAAATCTCTGCCGACGTGGTTGAACACGCCGTCAAGTATTACCTTGATGCCGTTTTCGTGCAGCTTTTTGCAAAGTGCGGCAAAATCAGCGTTTGTGCCGAGTCTGCTGTCTATTTTTGTATAGTCAACGGTATCATATCCGTGCGCTACAGACTGGAACACAGGTCCGAAATATATAGCGTTGAAGCCCATTTCCTTTATATGAGGAATAGCATCCTCTATCTTTTTAAGTCTGTTTTCGGTGTTCTCCGAATAATCGTTTGTCTTGGGGCAACCGCAGAATCCTAAAGGATAAATGTGATATACCGCAAAGTTTGTGAAATCGCTCATTTTGAAATCTCCCTTATTTATTTTACACATCCGTAATGGCATAAAGCTCCGCCGCCGAATCGAAAACCGGTTTATCCGAAACGAACAGAGCAATATTATGCTCCTGCGCTTTAAGCAAAGCGTCGGCATCCGGTTTTACCTTTTCGCAAAGCACAACACAGGACGCACCCGTGTGTGCCGCTACGGCTATTGTGTTTACGTTTCCTATAACGGTGAACCAAGCACAGCCGTCAAGGTCTTTGGTCATTGCAAGGCTTAACAGGTCGCACGAAAACACATTATTTATAACACTGTCTTTGTTACCGCTGTTAAGCACTCCGAACAATCCTTTTCTTATAAGCTGTCCGACCGTCATTTGTGAAACCTGCCTTTACCGATTTTTCGATTCATGCCGTGTTATATGCAATATGCACAAATCATATTGCTATTATATCACAATCTGTCACTTATGTAAAGTTGAAAAATACACGTTGAATTTGTAGAAAATGACGGTTTTTAGGTAAAAATAGAGTAAATTTATCCGATATAAAAATACCGATTAGTGCAACATTCACAAAGAGTTGTGCAAATTTTGGTTACTAATATATAGTGAAATTTACATAGCAAATATGTTATAATTATCATATTCCCGTGAGTCTGCAAGAATTGCGGGTCAAATCCAAGGAGGTTATATAATGGGTTCCAAAGAAAAAAATACCGTACCGTTCAACGGCACGCCCGAACAAGAAAAGGCACTGCGTGAAATGATCGGTAATCACAAGGGTCAGCAGGGCGCACTTATGCCTGTACTGCAACAGGCTCAGGAAATCTACGGCTATCTTCCTATTGAGGTTCAGTCAATAATAGCCGAAGAAATGGGAATACCGCTTGAAAAGGTATATGGTGTTTCTACATTCTACTCGCAGTTCTCACTTTATCCCAAGGGTAAGTACAAAATCTCAGTATGTCTGGGTACAGCCTGCTATGTTAAAGGCTCCGGCGACATATTTGCAAAGCTCTCCGAAAAGCTCGGAATTTCAGACGGAAAATGTACACAGGACGGCATATTCTCACTTGACGCCTGTCGCTGTATAGGAGCGTGCGGACTTGCTCCCGTAATGACAGTAAACGACGATGTATACGGAAAGCTGACCGTTGACGAAATCGACGGTATTCTGGCTAAATATACAGAATAATGTTTCCGGAAATTTCTCTGAACATTCTTGATGTTGTGCAGAATTCTATCGGCGCACGGGCTTCGCTTGTCGAACTAACCGTCAGCATTGATACAACGGCAGATACTCTTACGGTCATCATCGGAGATGACGGCTGCGGAATGAGTGATGCGGAACTGTCAAGAGCCGTCGATCCGTTCTATACCACAAGAACAACGAGAAAATACGGATTCGGAGTACCTTTTTTCAAAGCCGCATCAGAAATGACCGGCGGCAGCTTCGAGATAAGTTCAAAAGAAGGAGAAGGTACTTATATAAAGGCTGTTTTTGTACTGTCGCACATTGACAGAATGCCGCTGGGCGATATGACGGGTACGCTTATATCGCTTATAAATGCGAACTGCCGTATAGATTTCAGCTATAACTATTCGGTTGACGAAAAGCGGTTTTCGCTTGATACAAGGCAGCTCAGAGCCATACTCGGCAGTGTTCCGTTAAATATACCTGAGGTCACGGGATATATCACCCGTTATCTTGAGGAAAATACAGCCGAGGTAAACGGCGGCATCAAATATTAACGACCACGAAAGGATAATTTAAGATATGAAATCTCTTGAAGAATTAGCTGCTATCCGTGACAAGATGCAGAACGTTGTGAACCTGAGAAGCGAAGCATCGGACTGCACAAGAATTGTTGTCGGAATGGCGACCTGCGGAATTGCGGCAGGGGCAAGACCTGTTCTCAAAGCATTTTCCGACGGGATACAGGAAAAGGGCATAAAAGACGTAATGGTAATACAGGAAGGCTGTATCGGTCTTTGCCAGTATGAGCCTGTTGTTGAAGTCATCACACCCGGCAAGGAAAAGGTGACCTACGTCAATATGACATCTGAAAAGGCTGTAGAAGTAATTGAACAGCACATTATCGGCGGCAACGTTGTAACGAAGTACACGATAAACTCCGCTATGTAAAATCTGAAAGGAAACTAATATATGTATCGTTCACAAGTATTGATATGCGGTGGTACCGGTTGTACTTCTTCAGGCAGTGTTAAAATCGCCAAAAGATTACAGGAAGAAATCGACAAGAACGGTCTTACCGACGAAGTTATGGTAGTCCGCACAGGATGTTTCGGTCTGTGTGCGCTCGGTCCTATTATGATCGTTTATCCTGAGGGTACATTCTACTCGATGGTAAAGGATGAAGATATTGCGGAAATCGTTTCGGAGCATCTGCTCAAGGGACGTATCGTTACACGTCTTGTATACGATGAAACAGTCGCAGAAAACGAGATAAAGTCGCTCAAGGAAACCGACTTCTATAAAAAGCAGCACAGAATCGCACTGAGAAACTGCGGTGTAATCAATCCCGAATGTATCGACGAATATATAGGAAGAAACGGTTATGAGGCACTCGGAAAGGTCCTCAAGACAATGACTCCCGATGATGTAATTCAGGTAATTCTTGATTCGGGTCTGCGTGGCAGAGGCGGCGGCGGATTCCCTACAGGCAAGAAGTGGCAGCTTGCAAGAAACCTTGTCAAGGACGCAGATCAGAAGTATGTATGCTGTAACGCCGACGAGGGCGACCCCGGTGCATTCATGGACCGTTCGGTTCTCGAAGGCGATCCCCACGTTGTAATCGAGGCTATGGCTATTGCAGGCTATGCGATAGGCGCAACACAGGGCTATATCTACATAAGAGCGGAATATCCGATAGCCGTTCAGCGTTTACAGATAGCGATAGATCAGGCAAGAGAATACGGTCTGCTCGGAAAGAACATTTTTGACAGCGGATTCGACTTCGACCTTGATATAAGACTTGGCGCAGGCGCATTTGTATGCGGCGAGGAAACAGCGCTTATGACATCTATCGAAGGTAACAGAGGCGAGCCCAGACCCCGTCCTCCCTTCCCTGCGGAAAGCGGTCTTTTCAAGAAGCCTACCGTACTCAACAACGTTGAAACATACGCTAACATTCCTCAGATAATCCTTAACGGTGCTGACTGGTTCGCATCTATGGGTACTGAAAAGTCAAAGGGAACAAAGGTATTCGCACTCGGCGGTAAGATACACAACACGGGACTTGTTGAGGTTCCTATGGGTACTACACTGCGTGAGGTTATTTACGAAATCGGCGGCGGTATCCCCAACGGCAAGGCATTCAAGGCGGCTCAGACGGGCGGTCCTTCGGGCGGATGTATCCCTGCGGAGCATCTCGATATACCGATAGACTATGATAACCTTATCGCTATCGGCTCTATGATGGGTTCGGGCGGACTTATCGTTATGGACGAGGATAACTGTATGGTAGATATTGCGAAGTTCTTCCTTCAGTTCACCGTTGATGAGTCCTGCGGTAAATGTACACCCTGCCGTATCGGTACAAAGCGTCTTTACGAAATGCTCGAAAAGATAACATCGGGCAACGCTACTATGGAAGACCTCGACAAGATGGAGAAGCTGTGCTACTATATCAAGAACAACTCTCTGTGCGGTCTTGGTCAGACAGCTCCCAACCCTGTTTTATCAACTCTGCGTTACTTCAAGGACGAGTATATCGCACACGTTAAGGATAAGAAGTGTCCTGCAGGCGTATGTCAGGATCTTCTCACATACAAGATCATCGACCTTAAGTGTAAGGGCTGTACAGCCTGCGCAAGAGGCTGCCCTGTCGGAGCAATCTCGGGTACTGTCAAGCAGCCCCACAGCATTGATACCGCAAAATGTATCAAGTGCGGTGCTTGTATGGCTAAGTGTAAGTTCGGTGCAATTATTAAGGAATGATCCGGTTTGACGGATAACTGAAAGGAATAAATTTTACTATGGTTAATATAAAGATTAACGGCATAGAGTACGCAGTCGAAGAAGGTACAACCATCCTTGAAGCCTGTCGTCAGAACGGCATCAGAATTCCTACTCTCTGCTGGTTAAAGGATATAAACGCAATCGGTGCGTGCCGTATCTGCGTGGTTGAAATGACAGGCGCAAGAAGCCTTGTTGCATCGTGCGTTTACCCGTTATCGAAATTTGATGAAGGCAAGAACATTCTGACGCACTCCCCTGCTGTATTACAGAGCAGAAAGATGACGTTACAGCTTCTGCTTTCAGATCACAATATGGACTGCCTTGCCTGCTCAAGAAACGGAAGCTGTGAGCTTCAGGAGCTGTGTAAGGAGCTTGGTGTTGACGATACGACATTTTTCGAGGGCGAGAAGAACGAGTACGATATTGACTACAGCTCGAAGCATATGTTCCGTGATAACAACAAGTGCATTCACTGCCGCCGTTGTATCGCCGCCTGCGACAAGCTCCAGGGTATCGGCGTAATCGGTGCAAACAACAGAGGCTTCAAGACAAGCATAGACTGTGCGTTTGACCTTGATCTTGCCGAGACTGCCTGTGTATCTTGCGGTCAGTGTATAACAGCTTGTCCTACAGGTGCGCTTGCAGAAAAGGACGATACGGACAAGGTATGGGACGCACTTGCAGATCCAGAAAAGGTAGTTGTTGTACAGACAGCTCCCGCAGTAAGAGCATCGCTCGGAGAGGCATTCGGCTATCCTATGGGTACACCCGTAGAGGGCAAGATGGTTGCGGCTCTTCGCAGACTCGGCTTCAATGCCGTATTTGACACAAACTTCGGTGCAGACCTTACTATAATGGAGGAATCGCACGAATTCCTTGACAGAGTTACAAACGGCGGTGTACTTCCGATGATCACATCATGTTCACCCGGCTGGATAAGATTCTGCGAGGCTTACTTCCCCGAATTTATCCCCAACCTTTCTTCCTGCAAATCTCCTCAGCAGATGAACGGCGCTATCACAAAGACATACTGGGCAAAGAAGATGGGAATCGACCCCAAGAACATTGTAAGTGTTTCTGTGATGCCGTGTACAGCTAAGAAATTTGAGATAGGCAGAGAGGATCAGTCTGCGGCAGGCGTTCCCGATGTTGATATTTCAATCACAACAAGAGAGCTTGTCAAGATGATAAACCGTGCGGGCTTACGCTTCAGAGATCTGCCCGACGAGGTTGCCGATTCGCCTTTAGGAAACGGCACAGGCGCCGCTGTTATCTTCGGTGCTACGGGCGGCGTTATGGAAGCGGCTCTTCGTACAGCTGTATGGAAGCTGACAGGCGAAGCTGCAGACAGCCCCGTTGAATTCAAGGATGTAAGAGGCGTTGAGGGTATCAAGACGGCTGAATACAAGGTAGGCGACCTTACTGTAAAGGTAGCTGTTGTATCAGGTCTTGCAAACGCTAAGAAGTTCCTTACCAAAGTTAAGAACGGCGAGGTAGAATGCCACTTCATCGAGATTATGGCTTGTCCCGGCGGATGTGTAAACGGCGGCGGTCAGGTTATCCAGCCTGCAGATGTACGCAACTTTACCGATATCCGTGCAGAGCGTGCAAAGGCACTCTACAGCCTTGATGACGCAAACAAGCTCAGAAAGTCGCACGAAAGCCCCGATGTAAAGGAAGTATACGAAAACTTCCTCGGAGAACCCGGAAGCCACATTGCTCACGAGATTCTTCATACATCGTATAAGGCAAGTCACTTAAGCAAGTAACAACCATTATATAACCGTAAACCGCTCTGCTGTACGGCAGGGCGGTTTACATATTTCCGTACGGTTTACAGATAACATGACAGGTTTTTAGTTAACTAATTTTTAGCTAATAAGCTAAACTATGAAAATTGTTACATACATTTGTTTTTTCGAACATTTTTAAACAGAAAAAAGCAAGTTACACGGTTTTCATTAGCTAAATTGCACAATAATGTTGTATGAATTTTGACTATTATGTGAATTGAATTAAGCGTTTCAATGTGGTACAATCAATGTAACGAATGTGTGTAAACGATTGCACGCATTACATTAAGGAGGTTTTTTTAATATGAATTTTAAAAGAATTCTTGCAGGCGTTATGGCCGGTGCTACCGCTATTTCTCTTGCAGCTTGTTCTAACAGCGGTAACGGCGGATTTGATTCCGACACCAATTCTACCGCTTCCAGTACAGAAACAACAATTGACGATGAGATTGAAAACCCCGTCAGCATAGGCGACATAAGCATAGACGCAGGCGAAGAGGTTGAACCCGCAGAGCTCCAGTATCTCGGCAACTACGATATAACAACAGCCGGTGACGTAAAGCCTGCATATAAGTATTTCTCGGAACACTACGGCTGTACAATCAAATGTACAATAGTAGGATCGCTCCAGATACTTGAAAAGCTGACAACGGCTATTTCAGCCGGCGAATCGCCTGACCTTGTTGACTACTCAGACAGCACATTCCCGCTCATGATGTCAAAGAATATGTACACACCTCTTGATGACTATATGAATCTTTCTGCTCCTCAGTGGTCAGGACTTGATCAGTACATTAACAAGTACAAGTGGAACGGCAAGAATTACTACTACCCCTGGGCTTATAACGTTTCATCCTACTTCCTTATTTACAACAGAGGAGTATTTGAGCAGATAGGTCTTGAAGACCCCAAGGAGCTTTATGATGAAGGCAAGTGGACATGGGAAGCAATGGCCGATGTAATCCGTAAGTTCATCGACTCGGATACCGACGGCAACAGAACAGGTCTTTACGGTGCTACCGAATATTCAGCACAGGCAATAATCGACTCAACAGGCGTACCGCTTATAGAGATCGGTGAGGACGGTAAGCTGGTAAGCAACTTCAACAACGCAAGTACATCAGAATGTAGGATTTGAAGCAACAGACATCGCATCCGGCAAATTCAAGATTACCAATCGTTTCTACTTCACTAATCTGGAAAAATATCAGATTCATTATAATGTGGTCGCTAACAACAAAATCATAAGAGGCGGCAAGGTATCATTGGATATCGAACCGCAAGCTTCCAAAGAATTCACAGTACCGGTCAATGGGCTGAAAGCACAGCCGGGAACAGAATATTTTGTCAACTTCAGCGTAACGACAGTGGAGCCGGAACCTTTAATTCCGATTGGTTATGAAATAGCATACGACCAGTTCCAACTTCCTGTTCAGGCAGAAAAAGAAACGTATAAAGTCAGCGGACCTGCACTGAGCACATCCACACAAGGAGATGAACTCATTGTATCATCTTCAAAGGTAAATTTCGTATTTAATAAGAAAAGCGGTCTGGTGACTTCCTATAAAGTAGACGGTACTGAATATTTCAAAGATGGATTCGGTATCCAACCTAATTTCTGGCGTGCTCCCAATGACAATGATTATGGAAACGGCGCTCCCAAACGTTTACAAGTTTGGAAAGAGTCGAGCAAGAACTTCCATGTGACGGACATCAGCATGACGAATGAGAATAAAGTGGTTTCATTAAATGCAACTTACTTGTTGGCTGCCGGAAACCTTTATATAGTCACTTACAAAATCTATCCGAGCGGAGTGGTCAATGTGAATGCCAAGTTTACTTCTACGGATATGCAAGCGGCAGAAACGGAAGTTTCCGAAGCTACCCGCATGGCTACTTTCACTCCCGGAAGTGATGCAGCCCGCAAAGCGGCTTCCAAGTTGGAGGTTCCACGCATAGGAGTACGTTTCCGTCTGCCGGCTCAGATGAATAACGTACAATACTTCGGTCGTGGTCCGGAAGAAAATTACACCGACCGTAATCACGGAACAGTTGTCGGTGTATATAAGACAACGGCAGACAAAATGTATTTCAACTATGTTCGTCCGCAAGAAAACGGACACCGCACCGATACACGTTGGATTGCCCTGTCTCCGGACAAAGGTAAGGGGCTGGTCATTGTAGCCGACAGCTTAGTCGGATTCAACGCTTTACGCAACTCCATCGAAGATTTCGATTCGGAAGAAGCGCTTCCTCATCCTTACCAATGGAGTAACTTCACCCCCGAAGAAGTTGCCAATCACAATGAAAAAGCGGCACGTAATGTTCTGAGAAGAATGCATCATGTCAATGATATCACTCCAAGAGACTTCGTGGAAGTATGTGTGGATATGAAGCAACAAGGCGTGGGTGGCTATGACAGTTGGGGATCACGTCCGGAACCAATCTATCAGATTCCGGCCAATCGCGAATACAATTGGGGATTCACACTCGTCCCCGTCCGTTCTCC
>OGWY01003027.1_pt1 | contig 11559 bp, 9 predicted proteins | sample 1576121 | NCBI WGS metagenome assembly OGWY01 (sample SAMEA3541543, study PRJEB24748) | human gut metagenome | biome: human gut; feature: human-associated habitat; material: faeces | place: China | collected 2012 | reverse complement strand
TTTCACAGAGCTGTCGGCAGACTATGAAGCAGAGCAACGGGAGCTGAAAGAAAGATCGACGTACTTCAGACAGCCAATCTGTGTTCTGGTTGTATTCATCAAAATAAGTCCAGTCCGGCTGATAACCGATCTCCGGAGAATTGTAAAGCATCTGCAGATAACTGGTAGAATTGGCAAGACCAATGTAATTGGCACTATTCCACAGAGCATCGGAAATTAAGGCTGAATATTGATTACCATCCAGCATCGGAATACTTTCCGGTTCAAACTTAGCGGAGAACTTGGAAGAGAAGCTGAAACGCGTTTTTCCCTGCACTCCCTGTTTTGTTTTGATGACCAACACACCATTAGCACCTTTGGTACCCCAAACAGCGGTAGCCGCCGCATCTTTTAAAACCTCAATAGATTCAATATCTTGCGGTGAAATATTCAGCAAGGCGCCCAAATCATCATTATTGATGGTCGAGAAATCTGTATTATCATCAATTTCAGCCGGATAAGGAACACCATCGACCACGATCAACGGCTCGGAATTGGCGTTCAGTGTACTTCCACCACGAATCTGGATAGAAGCACGTGCACCGGGGTCACCACCGCCTAATACAATGTCGACACCACCCAACTGTCCCTGCAGGGCATCTTCGATAGAAGTGACCGGAGCAATTGCTACCAAATCTTCCATGTTAACTTTCTGCGTGGCAGAAGATTGCTCTCTGGAACTGATACCCATATCGTTTCGTTCAATTCGTTTTCCCGAGATTACCACCTCATTGATTGACTGTGTATCGTCCTTCATGGTAATATTCAATTTAGTCTGACCGTTGTACTTGATTCGTTGAGTTTTCATTCCAATATAAGAAAACACGATGGTCAGATTATTTTCATTTGGTACTTTCAAGTTGTAGATACCGTCCATATTTGTGATAGTACCGCCTAATGAACGGTTTTGGGAATTAAGGATGTTAACGTTCACTCCCACCATAGGTTCTGCTGTCGCACCGAACATCTCGGTCACTTTACCGGACAGGACTTTAACTTGCCCAAAAGCTTCGCCGGCAGTTGCCGCGAATACGATAGCAATCAGTATGTATTTTAATAATTTCATAATCTCTATTTTTCTGTTAATCAAAAGACGTCATCAATCAGGTGGAAACAACCTTCTTCGTATGCAAACGGGAAATAGTTGTAGTCCGGAATCACATGACATTCTTTGTATCCTTCCAACTGGATACTCAGTGAAGTCCCATTATCTGTATAAATCAGTTGTGGCACAGTCGCTCCTTCTGTTTCTGCCGTACGTTCACTCCAATAACGCCCGCTCTTGAAATCAGATCCAATATAAGGATAAGAAGCTATCACATTTTGTTTGGCAGTCATGAAGTATGAGTTCAGATAGTTTGCTAATTTTGCTTTATCAAAGTCACCGGTCAACTCACCATTAGCATCAAATGAAGCGTTGGTTGCTCCCGGAATCCTATTATCCAATAACGCTTGTCTGATAGCTTCATTGGTAGGGATAAATGCGACAAACCGTCCTTTTAAGAAAATATTCATCAGTACTTGATTAGATATAATATCTGTTTGACGCAGTAATTGGGTAAAGCAATAATACGGATAATTCCTGTCCGCACAAATAGCAAGGTTGTAGTTCAAGTCACCACTTTCTGCCATAAATAGCTGATTACAATCAAAGCTGTAGGCACTGCCATTAGAGCCGTCTTTCAGTTTCGTAAATGGGAAGAAGACCTCTCCATTGAATTGAGGATTCAATTGCTGATTGAAAATAGCATTACAAGTAATTTCTCCGTCCTTAACAAACCAGAAGTTCCAACTGGACTGTGTAGGGATTACTTTCATTCCATTCTCCGGCAATTCACTTTCCTGACCACTAGGAATGCTAGCAGAGTGTAAATACATAATATTCTGTTTGGCAGAACTACTGATTTCTGACCAACCATCATCTCCCATTTCTTCCAATCCTTGAGTACTATAAACGGTTCTGATACCTGAAGCATCAAATTGGTCCGCAGTGGGAACAAGCATAATATATTTCACTAAATTAGATGTGTAAGAGGATATCAGGGAAGAACCTCCCAATGCATAAAGGAAAGAACGCGCATCCCGATATTGGAACAAAGGTCCTACTACAGACGCGAATGCACTCGGTTCCTGAATCTCGTTCATTCCATAGAGTGCACCGTTCACACACATGATTTTTTCGTTCAACATTGCCGGATTAATATTGATTGGCGAACCGAGCAAGGATTCCAGTTTTCCTGTTCCTATTTCTTCAGGGAATACCAATGAGCCACCATAGATAAACTGGTATAGAAAATAGTTAAGAGCCAATGGATCAACCTCTCCCAATGAAGAATAACCTCCGACTTTCCAAAAATTGTCGAAGAAATGATTAATGGCAGTGTTTGACGGTGCAAAGATGCTGTAAGCGGTAGCAGTCAATAACGTGAAATTTAGATAGCTGCTTGTAGGCCATTCGCAAGCAATATTCGGCAGACTGTTGTGCTGATATTGATAAAGTGTATCTACTCCGTATGCCGCAGCATAAGAGTTACTTAATGTATTATCGGCAATATATTCACCGAAAGAATCATATAAATTGAAAAAGATAGAATATTCATCTTGTTTCTTCAATTCGGTATAAATTGTTTCCAATGGTTCAATCACCCGGTCAACCGTATGAATATAGCCATTATTAGCAATTATTCCGTATTCTTTTACTGATGCATTAGATACATTGAAGCCATTGTCTCCTGTCCAAGTAGAGTTGGGATAAAAAGCTTCGTAGTTACTCTTCGCATCAATACCTTTCGTCTGGAAATAACGATAAGAGAATACCGGCAAATAGCGTTCCAAGTGGTATACCATAACAGAAGAACCTGTAGCAGTTGTCTCAATTGTTGGTGCGTCGCTGCTTCTTGTTCGGTGTTTGTAATACAGACCTGCAGCTACATTCTGCTCTTCTTCTGTTTCTGTGTTTCCCGTCGGACGGAAGTTAACCAGTTTTTCCTTATTATAAGAATAATAAAGTACGTGGTAACCTATTACTTTTTTTACCTCATCGACAGGCATGTCGTTAATAGTGGCATAACCTTTTTCGCTTAGATAGGCTTGGAAAGCGCTATCGTCTGGTGCCATAATAGTTAAGATTGCTTTACCTTCAAGCATTTGCTTGAAACCGGCAATCTCCACTCCTTGTAGGAAGATGGAATAGTTTCCGTGTTCACTAGAACTTAATACTTCCCATGCGTTGTCTGCCACCCAGTCGGGCACTTCGTAGTGCTCGTCCATATTGTCTTTACAAGCTATAAAGAGTAATGGAAGGCATAACAGCCAAAGCATTTTTCGTAAAAATGTTGCGTTTCTCATTGTTTGATAATTTATAAATTTCAAATATATTGCTTTATTCCTCAAAAAATAGTTCAATATCTAATGCATACTCGTGCTCTAGCATATAAGGATAATCAACATCAAATTCAGCATAGAAATCAGCATTAGTATGAGAACCACCGGGTTCATCTCTATTTATTGTTTCATTAAAGAAGACAGTGCCAAGCCCTGTACATTGCGATGTAACAGTTATTGTACATTTATTAAAACCGTATCCTCGTCCCTCATCTATTAAATATGATGTCGCCCATAAGTCATATAAAAAGGTTTAGAACGAACAAAATCATCATTTTTTAATAGTAAAACACTTGGATATGAAATGCAGTCGGGATCATCTATCCAATATAAACATTGATCAACCCTATCACCTGTATCGCCTCCATTAGCAGAATCATAATTGTATCTATACCCATTCAAAGTGTTAGCATAGACCCATGATTCAATTTCAAACTTCGTTGTATCTATATTAGCTTCTGCAAACGGCATTGCATTTAATTGGAGTTCAGACGTTTCTATAAAATAGTCTTCATTTCCACATGAGCCGTGCACGTTCAGGGTGCCGGCTTCCAGTGCGGTGGGCATCTGGGCGGGATGCTGCTCGTCATAGCTGTGCACGCCGCTGCCGCCCACTACAAGGGGCGCAATCTGCACACCCGGACGCACATACAGCCCGCCGGTGCCCTGCGGCCCCAGTAAAGCCTTGTGCCCGGTGAAGCACAGCACATCCACACCCAGCGCCTGTACGTCGATGGACTGGGCTCCGGCCGTCTGCGCGGCATCCACGATCAGCAGCAAGCCGTGCCGGTGCGCAAAGGCCGCAGCCTTTGCAAGATCGGTGCCGTTGCCGGTCACATTGGACGCTCCGGTCACGACCAGCGCTCTGGTGTTTGGGCGCACAAGCTCTTCCCATTTTTCATATTGCAGGCGGCCTTTGGCGTCTACCCCGGCAAAGCTGAGCTGGCCCCCCTGTGTCCGCAGCCGGTACAGCGGCCGCAGGACCGAATTGTGCTCACACACGGTGGTGATGACATGATCCCCCGGCCCCAGCAGCCCGCACAGGGCGGTGTTCAACGCGCCGGTGGCGTTGGCCGTAAAGGCAATGCAGGCAGGGTCCGGCGCGTGGAAAAGCTCTGCCAGCGCTTCCCGTGCGGCATACACCAGCCGGGAAGCATGCAGGGTCGGCTCATGGGCACCGCGGCCGGGATTGCCTGCGGTGTGCAGGGCGTCCAGAATGGCGGCGTCCACTTCCTGCGGTTTGTACAGCGTGGTGGCAGCATTGTCCAGATAGATCACGGCTTGACCACGTTCCCGGCATGGGTCAGCTTTTCCACGATGGCATACATGTTCGTCACGCTGCCTACGGCCAGCTTCTCGGTCAGGCCGTAATAGTTCAGGCAGGTGCCGCAGGTCATGATCTCCACACCTTCCGATTCCAGCGTCTTGAGGTCCTCCAGCATGGGAGAGCCCTCACAGGTCAGGGATGCACCGCCGTTATAGAACAGAACCGTCTTGGGCAGCTTGTCCTGCTGCGTCAGGGCAAACACGAACGCCTTGAGCAGGGTCTTGCCCAGCTCCTCGGCCCCGGCACCCATAGTGTTTGCGCCAATGGCCACCACGGTGTCCGTGCGGGCGTCCGGCATGCAGACGGCCGGGGTCTCTTCAGCCGCCGGGGCATCCCCGATGGTGAACAGCACTCGGTATTCCCGTTCGGCCAGCTTTTCGGCGCTGTACTGACAACCCTTTTGCTGGGCCATCTTGGTCAGGTTCTGCACGGCGATCTCGTTGTCCACCAGAATTTCCACCTGACCGGCACCCTTCAGCTCCGAAATAGCGCGCTTGGCCTTGACGACCGGCAGCGGGCAGGCGTCTCCTCTTGCATCAACATGAGTCATAATCGTTTCTCCTTTCGGTAGGTCAGTATGTTACTGTGATCTCGGTTTCGGTTCGGGGAACGATCTCGCCCACGATCTTCGCGGGCAGGCCAGCGGATTGCAGTTCCTTCTCCAGCGCGCTGGCCTCCGCCGGGTCCACTGCCAGCAGCAGACCGCCGGATGTCTGCGGGTCGAACAAGACTTCCTCCATGGCAAACGGAACGCCCTCAAACCGGACAAAAGGCCCGGTATGATTGCGGTTGCGCTGCCCGGCGGCGGTGTACAGGAAGTCATCCGCCGCCTTTTCCGCGCCCGGCAGCACCGGCACGGCGCGGGCGTTGATCTTGCAGGAAAGTTTCCCGCCCATCATCTCGTGCAGATGCCCCAGAAAACTGAAGCCGGTCACATCGGTGGCCGCGTGCACAGTATACCGGCGGCTGATCTCCGCAGCGGTCTTGTTTAGGGTTGTCATGGAACTGATGGCGGCTGCCATGTGTTCCGGGGCCGCCTCGCCCACACGGTTTGCGGTGCACAGCAGTCCCACACCCAGCGCTTTGGTCAGCAGCAGCTTGTCTCCCGGCTGGCCGGCATCGTTTGCGTACAGATGATGCGGGTCCACAAGGCCGGTCACCGACAGGCCGTATTTGACGCCGGTGTCTGCAATGGAATGACCTCCGGCCAGAATGCCCCCTGCCTCGGCTACCTTTTCGGCTCCGCCGCGCAGGATCTCGCCCAAAACGTTCAGGTCCATATTTTCCGGGAAACACACCAGATTGAGGGCGGTTTTCACCTCGCCACCCATGGCATACACGTCGCTCAGGGCGTTGGCCGCTGCGATCTGCCCGAAGGTATAGGGGTCATCCACCATGGGTGGGAAAAAGTCCACCGTCTGCACCAGGGCCAGATCTTCTGTAACGCGGTAGACGGCGGCATCGTCCCGGCTGTCATACCCCACCAGCAGATTCGGGTCCTTTTCGCCGCGGGGCAGCTTTTCCAGAATGCGGCTCAGTACACCGGCACCCAGCTTTGCCGTGCAGCCGCCCCCGGTACAGAATACGATTTTTTCATCCTTGCTCATGCACGTTCTCCCTCTTCAAATTGTGTCAGAACGCCGTTCACACGATAACGTTCCTGCAGAACACAGAGCGTCTGCTTCCCGAGCAGTTGGCGCTGCGGCGTATCTGCCTGATTGAGCACCGCATAAAAGGCCCTGCTGCCCACCCGTTTCCGGCCGCCCTGCTCACTTGCCAGCAGTTGAGCCAGAAGTTCCGGGGTCAGGCAGGCCTCCGGCAGAACGCCCAGCAGCATGCAGGCTTGTTCCAACCGGAAGCAGCATTCTTTCAAAGGGCAACCCAGTGCGGAAAGTCCGGCCACCGCCAGTACGATGTCGCTTTGCGGCAGCAGAACAGGTTCCTGCTCCGCCGGGGCTTTGCACGGGAAATGCTTTGCACCGTCGGCTTCCAGAAACACGGCGTCTGCCTGTGCCATCCAGCGGGCAAGGTCTGCTTCCGGCGGTGCGGTCAACTTACCCTTGGGAGCCGGAGAGCCCACCACGGCATAAGAGCCGCGGGCCCAGAGTTCCTGTATTTCGGCGTCAGTCTTTGCCCAGAGTCCGTTTTCCGGGCGCAGGATGTGGGTGGTAGTGGACACCAGCACCCGCCAACCTTTCTGCGCGCAATGGCTGGCCATGGCATACAGCAGCGTTGTTTTTCCGCCGCCGCCCACCAGCGAGACCACATGGCCTTTTTCCGCCAGAAACGGAAACTGCTGTTCCCCGATCATTTGTGGTTTTCAGCGGCGGCCATGGCAATCTGCTCCGGAGTAATGGGCAGCTCATAGAAACGGGTGCCGATGGCGTTGTAAATGGCGTCTGAAATGGCCGGCAGCGGCGTGTTGATGACCACCTCACCGATGGATTTTGCACCAAACGGGCCGTTTGGCTCATAGCTGTTCTCAAACTCCACGTTGATTTTTCCGATGTCGATGCGGGTGGGGATCTTGTACTGGAACAGCGAGTTCTCTTCCGGGCAGCCCTTCCGGTCATAGGTAACATTCTCGGTCAGCGTCATACCGATGCCCTGCAGGATGCCGCCCTCTGCCTGCACTCGGGTCAGGTTGGGGTTGATGGGGGTACCGCAGTCCACGCAGGTATCAAATTCCAGCACCTTCACCTCGCCGGTCTCGGTGTCCACTTCCACCTCGGCAGCACCCACCATAAAGGGCGGCGGCGACAGGGGCGAGGTGTGGGTCTCGGTGGCTTCCAGCGGGACCATATGGCCGAACTGAGACGCATAGGCGATCTCGGACAGGGTCTTTTTTGTTTCCGGGGCGGCGCTTTCAAACACTTCTTTGCCGTCAAACTCCACAGCATCTGCCGGGCAGCCCAGCAGCTCGGCACCCAGCTTGCAGATCTGTTCCCGCAGCTTCATGGCACACTTCTCAGTGGCCTTGCCGGTAACGTAGGTGGTACTGGATGCATAGGAACCGGAGTCATAGGGAGAGGTATCGGTGTCGGCACCAAATACCGCAATGTTGTCCAGCGGGCAGTCCAGCACTTCGGCGGCGATCTGCGCCAGCGTGGTGTCACAGCCGGTGCCCATATCCGCTGCACCGATGATCAACGAGTAGAATCCATCATCGTTCAGCTTGAGGGTCGCACTGCCCACGTCCATGCCGGAAATACCGGAGCCCTGCATGGCCATGCCCATGCCGACGGCGCGCACCTTGCCGTTGCCCAGATCACGGGCCGGGTATTTGTGCTCCCAGTCGATCATCTCCCGCACCTTGACAAGACAGCGGTCCAGCGCACAGCTGGTGTTCACGGCACCGTAGTAGGCAGGCATCACATCGCCCTCCTGCACCGTGTTCTTCAGGCGCAGGGCAAAGGGGTCCATGTTCAGCTTGTGGGCCAGCTCGTTCACGGCAGATTCCACAGCAAACAGGCCCTGGGTCGCACCGTAGCCGCGGTAGGCACCGGCAGACATATGGTTGGTGTACACCACATCGCTGACAAAGCGGAACGCTTCGGCCTTACCGTACAGCGGGATGGATTTGTGGCCGGACAGGCCCACGGTCGTGGGGCCGTGCTCGCCGTAGGCACCGGTGTTGGACAGCGTGTACAGGTCGATGCCCTTCACGATGCCGTCCTTCGTGGCACCCAGCCGGACATGCATCTCCATTTCGTGACGCGGAGAGGAGGCCGTCTGGCTTTCCACCCGGCTGAAAATGATCTTGGAGGGCTTTTTGGTTTTCCAGGTCACAAAGGCGGGGTATACCTCGCTGACCGCTGTCTGCTTGGCACCAAAGCCGCCGCCGATGCGGGGCTTGGAAACACGCACCATGGATTTGGGGATATGCAGGGCATTGGCAATGTTGCGCCGCGCATGAAACACGATCTGGGTGGAGCTGAGCACGTTCAGCCGCCCATAAGTATCAATGGAACAATAGGTGCGGAAGGTCTCCATCATGGCCTGCTGGCAGGCCTTAGTGTGGTAAACATGGTCGATCACCACATCGCACCCCGCCAGCACTGCGTCGATGTCTCCGGAGCCGCACTCATCGTGGGCACACAGGTTGCGCTTGTTGTCGGCCCCTACCGGGCACAGGGCCTCCCAGTTGTCCTCCGGGTGCACCAGAACCGGGTTGTCCTTGGCGGTGTGGAAATCCATCACCGGCTCCAGTACCTGGTACTCCACCTTGATGAGCTTGAGGGCCTTGTCCACGCACTTTTCGTCCTTACCGGCCACAATGGCCACCACATCACCCACGAAACGGACGTGGCGGTCGATGACCAGTCGGTCACGGGGGCTTGCCTCCGGGAAGGTCTGGCCTGCCTGGGTGTAGCGGGGCGCATCCTGCGGGACATCCTCCCAGGTGAAGATGGCTTCAATGCCGGGCACCTTCTTGGCCACGGTCGTGTTGATCGTCCGGACCATGGCGTTTGCATGAGGCGAGCGCAGCAGCTTGACGATCAGGCAGTCCTGCGGGATGATGTCATCCATATAGACAGGCTGGCCGGTGACCAGCTGCATCGCGTCTTTTTTGCGGAACGGTTTGTTGACGGTTTTCACTGTACGCCCTCCTTCTGCTTTTTCCATGCCAGAAAGCTCATAATGCCGCGCAGCTGGCCTTCGTAGCCGGAGCAGCGGCACAGGTTTCCGGCAAGGTATTCCTTCACCTGCTCTTCAGTGGGGTACGGCTGCTCCCGGAACAGAGCCAGTGCATTCATAATAAAGCCCGGGTTGCAGAAACCACACTGTTCTGCACCCTGATCTGCAATAAAGGCACCAAACTCGGCAGCCTCTTCCTGCAAGCCCTCCAGCGTAGTGATCTTGTGCCCATCGGCGCGGGCTGCCAGCACGGAGCAGGACAGCACAGGCTTATCGTCCATAAACACGGTGCACAGACCGCAGTTGGAAGTTTCGCAGCCGCGCTTGACGCTCTTGCAGCCGTGTGCACGGACAAAATCGATCAAAAGCATATCCGGAGCGATCTCCTCGGACACCCGGATGCCGTTCAAGGTAAGTGTGATCTGCATTTACTTTTCCTCCTGCATTTTACGCTGTTCCAGCTCCAGCACTGCGCGCTTTGTCAGCACGCCTGCCAGATGCCTGCGGTATTCGGCGCTGCCGCGCATATTGGAGCCGGTAACGATCTGCGCTTTTACGCCTTCGGCAAACTGTGCGGCAAGCTGTTCTGCCGCAAGGGCAGGCTCTGCCGGGAGTTCGAACCGCACGGCACGCAGCGGACGCGCACCGATGACGATGCGGTAATCTCCGGTCTCCATCCGGGCAGCGGCACAGGTCAGCACCGGGATATCGGTCTGGCTGTTGCGCACCGACTGGTAATAAAGCTGCATCGGCGTCTTTTTTACGATCAGCCGCACCAGAATGTCCCGGTCGTAGGGGCGCTGTGCATATTCCTGCAGCGGCAGGATGCCGCCCTTGTACAGCTCCACATCACAGTCCATGGCAAGGAACATGGTCAGTACATCTGAAAAGCCGAATCGGCTGTAAATGCTGCCGCCCACGGTTGCCAGATTGCGCAGCTGCACGCCCACGATATGGCGCACAGCCTCACGCATGGCACCGTGGGTGTAGGCAGCAAGCCCCGGATGCTGCTCCAGCTGGCGCAGGGTGACCATAGCACCGATGGAAAAGCTATCCTCGGTCTCCTCAATGGCATCCAGTCCCAGACCGGAAAGGTCGATGGCGGTGCCGACATTGATGGTTTCCATCTTCAGCCAGATCATGCCGCCCAAAATGCGGTTTGGTTTTTTCTGGTTCAGCTGCCACGCTTCCTCCAGACTTTCTGCCCGCTTGTATTCTCGGATCGTCATCATGTGCAGTACCTCTCTTTTCTATCGCTGCGATATCTCTGCTTTTATTTTAGCACAGCTTTCGGTATAATACTATTATAAAATGCTGCTGAAGGGGTGTATTTGTATGAAAAAGTCGCTTACAGTCGGCTGTGTGATCATGGCTTCCGGGCTGAGCCGCCGGTTTGGTGCAAACAAGCTGCTGGCAGATTTTTGCGGGCAGCCCATGCTCTGCCGGGCCTTTGCCGCTACCGCTGCACCTAGTATCTCCGCCCGCATCGTGGTGACCCGCTCGGAGGAGGTGCAGGCACTGTGCAGGGCGCAGGGTGTCCCGGTGCTGCTGCACAGCCTGCCCGGCCGCAACGATACCGTTCGGCTGGGGCTTTCAGCGCTGCTGGAGCAGCTGCCGGAGCTTAGCGGCTGTATGTTTCTGCCCGGGGATCAGCCCCTGCTGCGCCGGGAGACGGTAGAAGCTATGACCGCTCTTTTCTGCCGTGAGCAGCCCTCCCCGACAGAATGGCAAAAAGAAACAGAACGGGAGATCTTCCGTCTGGGTGCCGTGGCCGAAAACGACCCGGCGCCGCTTGTTGGAAGTCCCGTTCTGTTTGGAAGCAGTTTCTTTCCGGAACTGCTCACCCTGCCGGAAAATAAAGGCGGCAACATACTGCTTAAAAAGTACCCTGCGCAGGTGCGCACGGTCTGCATTGCGGACAGCGCAGAGCTGCTGGATGCAGACACCCCGGAGGTGTTGCAGCAGCTGGAAGCCCTTGCCCGGCAAAAAAGTTAAAATTTATTCTGCCATATCGTTCTTGGGCAGCAGCACGTTCAGCAGAATTGCCACAAAGGCGGCCGGAACAATGCCGGACTCGCCACAGATCAGCTGGAAGGCCTGCGGAGCCTGTGCCAGAATGCCGCTGTTGGCACCCATGCCGTAGCCCACGCCCAGTGCCACGGACACGATGG
>OGWY01003016.1_pt1 | contig 11597 bp, 10 predicted proteins | sample 1576121 | NCBI WGS metagenome assembly OGWY01 (sample SAMEA3541543, study PRJEB24748) | human gut metagenome | biome: human gut; feature: human-associated habitat; material: faeces | place: China | collected 2012 | reverse complement strand
CATAAAAAGAAGGTACGGGTTCAAATTATTTCCGCTACCCAGTATGCGGCTAATAAAAGGCTGGGGTTCAAATTATTACCCTACTGGTTGCCAGGAGGGTATTTTTGTACATAGGAGAAAAATGGAACAAGGGAATTTGTATTTTGTTAAAGATGAATTTTACGACAGATTTCCGAATTGTGGGTTATTGGAAAATAAGGAAATAATTAATGGAAAACCTCATGGAAGACCTTGTTGTTATCTTTTTAAATTTGATAACGATAAGTCGAATATATTTTGGATGATTCCTATATCTTCTAAAGTTGAAAAGTACAAAGAACAATATCAGCATTCAATTGAAAAATATAAAATGTGTGACAATATATCATTTTGCTATGTTCTTGGTGAAGAAAGAGCCATACTTCCTCAAAATTTATTTCCTATAACTAAAGAGTATATTGGATCTGTGTATATTGATAAAAACACAAGCGAACCAATTACATTGCCAAAAAACATATTGTCAGATGTCAATAAAAAGGCTAGAAAAAAGATTAGATATAATCAAAATGGAAAACGATTTGGAATGACAGATATAATGAAAATATACAATGAATTAATAAAAGACACCAACTAAGGTGTCTTTTGTTACATATAAGGTTTATAGCAATCAGTGTGATAAATTTTGCACTGGTTATTCTTTTTTTATCTACAAAAATAGCAAAGGAGGCTAAAAATTGACACAGGAAGAATTGCGTGATCTGTTAAAAGAAAGGACACAGAAGGAAAAACAGATTTATATTGCCAATGTCACAGGCATTGATAAAGATGTACTATCAAGATTCAAATTAGGAAAAATCAATCTGTATCCAGCATTATTTGCAAAGCTGGAAAACTATCTATTAAATTCATAACAAACAATTCAATTTTATCTAAGGCGAAAGCCGCAATCTAATTATTCAATCAAAAATTCAATAAAAAATATACAACTTAACAAAATTCATGGATATGGTCGCTGAAATTATTTAGTAACCATTTTTTGTGTATGAAAAATTATAGGAAGGAGTCGTAATTGAATAACTTTATTTTACAGTTGGTTGCTGGTCTTAATAAGACAAAAAGCAAGCAACAGATTAAGTCAGACGCAAAAAGTCTTGGCGACATGAAGTTCGTCAAGCTGATTGGCAACCTTGATATGCCAAAAACAAGGAAAGCAATCAAAGCACAGTTGAAGGGATTGAATAATCTCACATTCAACATCACACCGAATGTAAATACAAAAGGTGTGCAGTCGGCAACCAAACAGGCAATCAACAATGCACAGAGGGTTGCAAACAGTAATAAGGTTCATCTGAATTTTGACACAAGCAAGCAGCAGTTAGTGAATCAGATTAAGATTCTGGGAAGGAATAATAACAAACTTTTCAATGATCGAGAAATGACTGCTAAATATAATCAGTTGCTTAATGCTGCTAATGTAGCAAAGAGTACAGGTGAATTAAAAACTCTTAGAGGTGAGTTATCGGCATTTAAGACGGAGCTTGTAGCAACGAATAATGCAGGTATGACTTGGGGAAGTAAATTCAAAGAATCTGTTAAGAGTTATACGAAATTTTTTAGTGGTGCAAGTCTGGTTTATGCCATTTCTAATCAGGTCAGAAATGCAGCAACCGAAGCAAAGACATTAGATGATAGTCTTGTAAATCTTCAGAAAGTAACAGATGAAATTTCTGACAGAGATACATTATACAAGTATTTTGACAAATCTCTTAGCAAGGCACAAGAACTTAATGTAAAAGTTGGATCATTGATTGATGCTGTAACAGAGTTCAAAAAGCTTGGTTGGGATTTAGACGATGCAGAACTTGGGGCGAAATGGGCGAATATCTTATCAAACGTTGGAGATGTAGACATTGATACGGCAATCGGCTCAATTAAGACCTCTATTGCTTCGTTTGATGAAATTGGTGGTTATGGAAACGACCAGATGGACAAGAAACTTGAAGCCTATACAGACCTCATCAATAATATGTCAAACAAGTACAGTATTGATGCGGAAGGGTTAGCTGAAAGTATCAGATTAAGTGCTGGTACATTGACAGAAGCACACATGAGTATTGAACAGGCTGCTACAATGTTTGCGACAGCTAATAAATATTATAACGATCCATCATATCTTGGTAACACAGCAAAGATTGGTTCATTAAGAATGCGAGCTTCATCTGGTGATACAGATGCTATTGAAGAGTTGCAGGAAATGGGCGAAGAGGTTGACGATTTAGCGACAGCCACAAGTAACTTACGTGAAAAACTCATGGCATTAACAGGCGTTGATATTATGGAAGATGAGCATACTTTCAAATCCTACTATGAGCAGTTATACGAGATTTCACAAGTTATGGATAAATTGGATGATACCTCACGTGCAAATGTTCTTGAGACGATGTTCGGTAAATCGAGAAGTGCAGCAGGTGCCGCTATTTTATCTGGAATGAAAGAAAGTGCATCAGCTTATGAAGATGCAATAAATAGTGCAGGAAGTGCTACAGAAGAGTATCAAACTTGGATGACAAGTGCTGACGCAGCATGTCAGAGGTTTTCAAACACTCTTACAGAGACATACCAAAGCATTATCAACGGTAATACAGTACGTGACCTTGCTAACTTAGGTTCAGCAGTATTAGAGCTTGCAAACAAGTGGGGAATCGTAGAAGGTACGCTAAAAGGTATAATTGCACTCAATCTTGGTAAGTTTATTGCTACTGGTGGTATGGCACTCATTACAGCTACAAAACAAGTAGAACAATATGGAAAAGCCTTACAGATGGCAAGTAATGTTCCGAATAGTAACTTATCTGCTAGATTCCAGGCATTAAAGAGTATTGCACAGGCAACAAGTACATTGACAACAGAACAGTTACGAAATGTATTAGCCACAAACACACTCACTCAGGCTGACAGAGTGCGTATTTTACAGATGCAAGGCATGACGAAAGAAATGGGATTACAGAAACTTGCTGAAATGAATTTAACGCAAGTGACCAATGCACAGACCGCAGCCAACACAGCTAGTACAGCAAGTACGTTTTCGCTAAAGGCAGCTATGACTGGACTTGGGGCAACTTTAAAGAGTGTATTCCTTAGTAATCCAGTTGGAATCGTTTTGATGGGAATTAGCCTTGGAGTTAGTGCAGTAACTTCCGCAGTATCTAAGCATAATCAAGCGGTAGAAGAAGCAAGACAGAAAGCTAAAGAAGCAGCAGACAACGCTAATACTTTAGGTGATGAGATTGCAGAATTAGCAAACAAATACATCCAATTATCGGATGCAGTAAAAACAGATGCAAGTGCAAAAGACGATTTAATGACCACACAGACAGAGTTATTAAAGAAACTTGGTCTTGAAGGAGAAAGCATTGATGATTTGATTGCAAAGTATGGTTCATTATCAAATGCCATTAAACAAGCAAGCATTGATTCATTGAAAAAGCAACAGACAGACTTGATTGCTGGTGTAAATTCAGCAAAAGAAGAGTTGATGGATGTTGCAAAAGATAACTTCTGGGGTACTAACAATATTATTAGTGCATCGGGAGAAGAAGCAGTAAAAGCATTTAAGGAGCTTGAAAAAGCTGGTGTAATTGATAGTGGTTCATATGGTACTGGTGGTGGTCAGTTAGTATTAATTGGCGATGATACAGTTGAGGGAGCATTAGAAAATTACAAAAAACTTGAAGAAGCAGTAAACGCATTAAGAGATTCAGAAGCATTCACGGCTGATGAATTATCAGACAATTCACTATTTAACTCTATCTATAGTAGATATAATGAAATGAAGGAATCAGTAGAGGCATACAATTCATCTATTGATAACTTAAATGAAAACTTGGCTCAACAGACAATGTTGACAACGTTACAGGGTAATGAATTACCTAAGACAGAAGAAGACTTTAACAAATTTAAGCAAGAGCTGATTGATACAGCAGTTGCAAGTAAACAATTTATTGGAAACGAAAAGGAGATTACCGATGCGATTAACAATTATCTATCGACAGTTCCTGAGTTTGAAGGCTATTATAGTGTTCCTTTGGAGAATGAACTTAATAAGGTAGATGAGTTAGTAGAGCAGACTGATTTTGAAATTCCAGACGCAGAAACTCTCAAACAGCAGATCTCAGACCTCAACTCCGCAATAGATTCTATCCAGTCAGTATACGACACTCTAAATTCTGCTGTAGAGGAATACAACTCTAATGGTGGTCAGTTATCTATCGACACGATTCAATCACTACTCTCTCTTAGCGATGAATATCTTGCTTGTTTACAAGTAGAGAATGGACAGTTATCACTTAATGCGGACGCAATGGCACAGTTAGCACAAGCAAAACTTGATGAAGCACAGGCTACTGCTGTTACTCAAGCTATGACAGAGCTACAAGCTATTGCAAATGGCGAAGCAGCACAGTCAACTGCAAATTACATCACCGGTAACGCTGCTCTTATGGATAGTTTGGCTCAATTAAGTGGTTCATATGAAGGTGTTGCACAGGCAGCTATGACAGCAGCACAGGCACAGGAATTATCGGCTCAGATTTCTGCTGCATCAGCAAAAGATAAGACTGCAACAGAAAATGTCATGAAAGGGCTTGATACTAAACTAAAGCTGATACAGTCAACTAAGAACGCTATCTCTGCTGGTAATTTTGCTTCTGTGTCAAAGAAAACTTCAAAATCAGGCTCATCATCCAAATCATCAAAATCATCCAAAGACGAACTCAAAGAAGCCTTCGAAACTGAATACAATCTTCTTAAGCACAATCTTGAGATGGAAACTATTACAGAAAAAGAATACTATGATGGTGTTCAGGCATTAAATGAAAAATATTTTGCCGGAAAAGAGGAATACCTAGACGAGTATCGGAAGTATGAGGAAGAAGTTTACAAAGGTCTGAAATCATATTATAAGTCATATTGTGATGATATGATGGATTATTATGATAAAAAACTGGATGCAAGCAAAATGTCCTATAAGGAATACTGTGATTCCGTTTCTAAGATGCTTGCAGACATGCATAACTCTGGTAAAATCTCCGACAAAGATTGGTATGATTATACCAAGACAATGCTGGAAAAACAGAAAGATGCATATGACCGTGCTTTATCTGCTATTACAAGAAGATTGCAGAAAGAAATTGATGCTTGGCAAGCAAAAATAGATGTACTCAATGATCAAAATGATGCCTTAAATGACCAGAAAGACAATTATGATAAAATCCTATCTGCTGTATCGAATGTTTATGATAAAGAAATAGGCAGACTGAATGAGCAAAAGGATTTATTGCAAGACCAAATAGATGCTTTAAATGATAAAAATGATGCTTTAGACTTGCAATATAGAAAAGAGCAAGCACTTTATGCCTTACAGAAAGCACAACAGCAACGTACTCGTAAATTATATGTAGAAGGCAAGGGATATATATACGATACTGATAATGAAGCTATTCGTGATGCACAGAAAGACCTTGATGATATTACAAACGAAGAATTAATTAACAGTCTTCAAAAAGAACAAGATAAAATTCAAGAATCTATTGATATTTTGGATAAGTATAAAGAAAAGTGGAATGAAATTCCTGATGCTTGGGATAAAGCAGTAAGCGAACAACTTGCTATCGAACTTTGGGGACAGGAATACGAAAAACTTATTCTTTTAAACAGAACTTCCGATATTGAAAACTTTAAAACCAAATACCTTAAGATTCAATCTCAGATTAATGACAATGAAGAACTCATTAAGTCATATGAAGAAAAAGTTGACTACTATAATAAACTTAAAGATCAGTGGTCTTCTCTTACTGATGAATATAGTAACAGTGTGGACGACATGTACGCAAAAATGTTACTTGGTCAGAGTTGGGAATCCGATGTCCTCAATGGTCGTCTGTCAACATTAAATGATTTCAGAAATCAGTATAATGATATTCAAAAGTCAATTTCTGATATGGCATGGCAATCTGCAAATGCTCAGATATCTGCATTAAATGCTGTTAAAGCAGCAGAGGCAACAAAAGCACAGACTTCTGGTGGTTCTAATGGTTATTCTGGTTCAAGTGGAAATGTTAGTTCTGTAAGCAAACCATCACAACCCAAAAAAGATACTGTACAACATTATTGGATATACAGAACACTTGGTACTTTTAATACAAATGGGCAAGCTTCTAGTAAGATTGGAATGCTTGGTGGTGATGGTGTTATTAGTGTTGGTGGAAAATATCTTGTTGTAAAGTGGAAAAAAGGATATGTGACGAGAGGTGAAGCGTCAAGCAATATTGTTAATTATGGTGGTAATGGCGTGTACAAACGTTATGCTTCTGGTACGGACAATGGACAGAAAGGATTTAATCTTCTTTCTGAAAATGGAGATGAACTTTTTGTACACAATGATGGCAGTGTTGATCTTGTAAAAGGAAAGCAGTTTGTCAACTTCGAAGGTGGCGAAAAAGTAATTCCTGCCAATGAAACCAAAGAGATTCTTAAGAACCAAGGCAATGTAGAACAGTTGCCAGGTACTAAAGTTCTGCCAGATGGTACGGTGCTTACACCTATTCCTGTCTATGATAATTTTGCACAAATGATGGCGAAGTTAAATATTGGAGATGCGATAAATAATATTCCTATTCAGCATTATCAGCCGAAACAGACTGATTATAGTAAATTGGTGAATAACAATCAGAATACATCTAATTCTATTTCCATTGGTAAAGTTATTTTACCGAACGTAGAAAAACCAGAACAATTTGCAGGTGACATTTTAAAATATAGCAATGGTATTGTTGACCAACAACTTTCAAAAAGAAGGAGATAAATAATATTGGGGTGGTAAAACACCCCTTATATTATTTTAATATTATTATGAATAATGGATATAAAGCTATTGAAAAAATATATGAAAATGTTATTCGCATAGTAGATAAGAAAATTGCCAATTTATATTCAGATAAAGAGGCAATTATAGTCTCCGAAAATGAGGATTCTTATACTGTGTTAATTGATTCATATAAGTACAATGTAAAAAATGGAACAAACATTAATTTTAAATCTGGTGACAAATGTTTGGTTCATTATATAAATGGAAATCAACAGAGAAAGTTGATTATCGCTAAACTGTGAGAAAGGAGACATTATGCCAATACCACAAAAGCGAATAGATTCATATGATATAGAAACATCTGTTTCCGATGATACAATTTTAATTGCAAACAAAAACGGAAAAACAATACGACAAAATATTCAAATCCAGAATATGCGAAGTAAACACAAATAGCACATACAAGATTGTGTATATGAATCAATTATATGACGTACCTAATGCGTTGGGCGTGGACTTAAAATTTGTCAAAGTGGGTGCTAAAATTCCTTGTGGTGTATTCAGAAACATGCATATTTGTGGGAAGTGTAAGGGAAGGAGATAGAAAAATGAAATTAGAAAAAATTTTAAGTAAATATTGGAGTATTAGTAAGATTGTAGCGGTAGTGCTTACAATCTGCAATTACAGTATGTGGACAGAACCTTTTAGCTTTATCAAGGCTATTGTGATACTTATTTTGGGTTCAGCTGCTATGTTTATTGCAATCAATGTACTTGATATGGTTGTAGGCATTATTGTAGGAATTTGTAAGAAAATTCATAGACATTTCTATGACAAGAGATTATTAAAAGCATTCTGTGAACAGAAAGAAGATGAGGTATAAAATTATGGACAACATTAAAGCAAAACATTATATAGAATATACAAAGGATAGTATTACAGATAAATTCCACGAAGGAGACAAGGTAATATGCCGAACTGCGGATAAGGAACACACAGGAACAATCACTTGTGTTGGAGAGTTCAAAGAGAATGAAGAAGCAGAACCGGTGACAGTCATTTGTCTTGATACTTCTAAATCTGTATGGAGTCATTCAAGTGAGATTATCAAATTTGATGATATTGAGTTTATGTGCAAGGATTTCTTGGCAGATACAGATATAAACAGCGATATTTCAGATGAAGAAGCAAAGAAGAATACATATATCCACATGTTTACTGGTATGGGGTATGATAAATCCAAAGTAGAAAATGTTTGGAATAGCTTGGATAAACTTATGAAGCAATTTGATATTCCATTTGAAAAAGCTATGGGATGTATGATATATGCACTTAAATATGATTGTGGCATTGAAATTCCATTAAAAAATATCTGTGGTGTTGATGTAGGATTTATACAAAAGTCAATACCAGCATATCAGAAAGAAATGGCTAAATGTTTTGGTATGGCATTAGCAGGAGGTCTTGTGTATCTGCTTGCTGATAGCTTATCAAAAGAATGGTAACAGAATATATTATTTTGATTAGGGCAGAGGTTGTAATGACTTCTGCCTTTTATATTAAGGAGCGTGATTATTATAGAAAGTGCAGCAGTTACATTGGATAGTAAGGTTTTATTGAATATAAAAGAAGCGTCCGATTTATTTGGAATTGGACAGCATAGACTTAGAGAGATAGTTCGTGAAGATTATGGAAACAAATATCATTTGATGCTGGGGAGAACTATCAAGATCAAAAGAAAGCAATTTGAGAAATTTATAGATAATGTTGAACAGATTTAAGAAATGGACAATGTGCTTTGGATGTGGTACAATTCAATGTGGTATGCATTCGAGGCACTCTGATTTAAGGAGGCTCAAGAATGGCAAATAAAGCTACGTCAGAAAAAAACAAGCCTGCTAGAAAAACATTAAGACCTAACGAATATTACAATCCTAAAACAAAGAGGTATGAATACCACTATAAGGATTGTTTTGGAAAAGAAAGGGTTATTAGTTCATATAGGCTTGAAATGACAGACCAATTACCTAAAGGTAAAAAGTCAACAAAGAGTTTGCGTGAAAAGGAGGCAGAGCTTAACGCATATCTCGAAAACAACATTGATATTGATGGAGCAAAACTTACTCTGTTAGAGGTTGTAGACAGATACCTCAACTCTTTAAACAACAGAAAGAAGTTAGCACACAATACTAAAGTTGGTTACAATGTTACAGTGAATACGCTGAAACAATATAAACTGGGTTATATGGAGATTGGAAAAATCAGACCAGAACATTGTGAAGAGTGGCTTGCTGATATGAAGAAAAAGTATAGAGGTTCATCAATTCAGACACAGATTAGTCTTATTAAAAGAACCTTTGAGTATGCTTTAGATTATGATTATGTTACAAAGAATCCATTCAGACGCATTACAACAGACAGGAGCGACAGTAAGAAGATGGAAGCTCTTTCTGTGGAAGACATGAACAGATTTCTCAATTTCTGTTCAAAAGACACGCATAGTTCACATTGCTATGATATGTTATATATATTGTTTTGGAGTGGATTAAGAGCGTCAGAATTATGTGGACTTACTCTTGATAACATTGATATGGACAATCGAATGATAACCGTTGATAAACAGTTACAATGTATCAATCACACTCATGTTGTACTGCCTACAAAAACAACGAATGGTGTAAGAACTATTCCTATGACAGATGGTGTGTATGAAAGTTTCCAGCGTATTATTGAGAATCGCTACTTGAAAGGCGATATAGAACCTGTATGTTACGATGAACAAGGCAATGCATATGAAGGATTTGTATTTCTTGCAACGAGAAGCAGAAGAACTATTGTAAGAGGTCATGTAGAAGAATATCTACAGAATTGTATTAAAAGGTTTAATAATGCGAATCCAGAAAATCCTATTCGTAAATTTGAACCTCATATTTGCAGACATACATTTGCTACGAATATGCAATACTTACCACCGAAAACATTACAATACATATTGGGACATGGCAATATATCTACAACGATGGATAACTATGTGGATGTTAAGCCAGGAGTTGAACAGCTTACACAAATCAATGCGATAGCGAATCAACTAAATGCTAATTAGTATGAATTTTAGTATACTAATTATTTGCTAATTACAATGTGTAATGAGATGTAACGAAACACACAAAAATGTAATGAAATGACAGCAAGAACTGTTGGAAATGTACGCAAGCATTGGAGAAATGCTTGATTTGAAAGGATTTGACAGAATGATAGCGATCATTGACTATGATGCAGGAAATTTAAAAAGTGTAGAAAAGGCGTTACAGTTTCTGGGGCAGGAGTGCGTGATCACAAGAGATTTTCATGAAATCAAAAAGGCAGACAAGGTGATCCTTCCGGGTGTTGGATCTTTCGGAGATGCCATGAGCCAGCTGAGGAAGTTTGAACTTGACAAGGTCATTCATGAAGTGGCGGCAGAGCAGAAACCATTTTTGGGAATCTGTCTGGGATTACAGCTTTTGTTTGAAGGAAGTGAAGAGTCTGAGGGAGTGGAAGGGTTACATCTGTTGGATGGAGAAATCCTTCGAATCCCGGAACAGGAAGGACTGAAAATTCCAAATATTGGATGGAATTCGCTGGATCTGCAGAACAATGGACGACTGTTTGAAAATCTGAATGGCAATCCATTTGTTTATTTTGTTCATTCCTATTATTTAAAAGCCAGAGAAGAGGCAATTGTCAAAGCAACCATCGAGTACAGCACACATATTCATGCGTCTGTGGAAAAAGATAATATTTTTGCATGTCAGTTCCATCCGGAAAAAAGTGGAACAGTAGGATTACAGATACTTTCTAACTTTGCAAAATTGTAGGAGGAACGTCAATGTTTACAAAAAGAATTATTCCGTGTCTGGATGTAAATCAGGGACGCGTGGTAAAAGGTGTTAATTTTGTTAACTTAAGAGATGCAGGTGATCCGGTAGAAATTGCGGCAGCGTATGATAAGGCAGGAGCAGATGAATTAGTATTTTTAGACATCACAGCAACGTCTGATGCGCGGGAGACTGTGGTCGATATGGTGCGAAAGGTCGCAGAAAAGGTATTTATCCCGTTTACCGTGGGTGGAGGAATCCGCACGGTAGATGATTTTAAGGCGTTGCTCCGCGAGGGAGCAGATAAGATCTCCATCAACTCATCTGCCATCAATAACCCGAATCTGATCAGTGAGGCCGCAGATAAATTTGGAAGTCAGTGTGTGGTTGTCGCAATTGATGCCAAACGAGATGAAACTGGCACATTTAAAGTTGTGGTAAACGGCGGAAGAATTGATACCGGATTAAATGCCGTAGAATGGGCAAAAAAATGTCAGGAACTTGGTGCAGGAGAAATCCTTCTGACTTCAATGGATACGGATGGATGCAAAGAAGGATTTGACCTGGAACTTTGCAATGCCGTCTGTAATGTGGTCAGTATTCCGGTCATTGCAAGTGGCGGATGCGGAAAACTGGAACATTTTTCGGAAGTGTTTGAAAAGAGCGGTGCAGATGCGGCACTTGCAGCTTCCCTGTTTCACTTTAAAGAGCTGACTGTCGAAGAAGTAAAAGAACATTTAAAGGAATGCGAAATTCCGGTAAGGAGATAGAGATGGATTTTGACCGTTATTTTGTAAAAGGGGAGTTGATTCCGGCAATTGTGCAGGAAGAGGGAACCGGGACAATAGTTCTGCAAAATCCGAATATTCTTTTCTTCAAGATTTAAAAATTCCCG
>OGWY01003013.1_pt1 | contig 11606 bp, 2 predicted proteins | sample 1576121 | NCBI WGS metagenome assembly OGWY01 (sample SAMEA3541543, study PRJEB24748) | human gut metagenome | biome: human gut; feature: human-associated habitat; material: faeces | place: China | collected 2012 | reverse complement strand
GCTTAAGTTCACGCAGCGAGCCAATATCCCGACCAAAGAACTCACGTGTCTTTAGCACGTAGTCATCGCCACTCGCAGCGGCAGCGTCCGGCGAGGTCGTCGCGAGGACATACTCCCCTACTTCGTTCAGATAGTACATATCCAGCTGCATATCGTATCGTCCCGTGCCGGAGTTATATCCGTAGAAGGTCGGACGAATGCGTACGTAGTCGTCTTTATCCTTCATTCCCTTTGAATAAACATCAAAGTTGAAGGCATAGCCCAATTTCATCAGTGCACCATTCTGGCTGTTGGTTCGATCATATGCAAGATCTCGGGCTGTAGCAGCATCGCCAAATACAACCGAAGGGTCAGTAATATTGGTGACTGTGAAATCGTACAGTTTGATCGGGAGAATATGAATCGGAGATGCACCGTTTGCGACCTTTGTACGACTTTCTTCTCCACCACGCGATCCATATGTCGTATATGTTTCGATTTGGTAGTAATAATACTCGCCATCTACAAGGTCTTCTGCTTCCAGATTTCCAGGAATTTCGAATTGAGCAGTCCAATACGATGTCTCGCCAACTGTTTTAAGCAAAGTCATTTCCTGGCGGAACGAGTGTCCGTCACCATCTACGTAGAGGATACGTGCGCCTGTACTGCGATCATTTGTCTCGCAGCTGATAGTAACGCCCTCTCCCGTTGGTATCTGGACCTGATTATCCACCACTCCATCGAAGGTAAAGTGCGGTGTACTCAAACTCAGTTTGGGAATAACGTACAGGTGAAGCGGCTTTTGTGCAGCTTTGGTAGTTATTTCTGTAGTCTTCGGAGTTGTATCATCGTTTGGCACATCAGTTACGGATGTCGTAATTCGATATACGCCCCATGCTATACCACCGCCCTTAGCCGTTGCATACGGAGCGATTGCAGAACCTTGAGCCGCTTGTTCCTTGGTTACGGTTCGTGCATCGTAGATTTTATGCTGGACACCCGTTGCGCCTTCCGCTACATCTGTGCGATGGGGCTTCAGAAAACGGTCTGTCGTAAATTGAATCTTAAATGTATCAGAGTCATTACCCGTACCATACTTATCATGGTTATCAGGATCATCAACCGCGACGCCCCAGTTCAGAGTTTCAGTGCCTCTCTTCTGAACCGCTCCATTATAAGTGTAATAAGGATTCTGCAGATTAGCATCATACGGGTCGTATTCATACACTGTAGGATTATCGCTATCAAAAATGGAATGTCCATTATTGGGCGGTTTTACCGTTGGCGCATGATTCTCCTGAATAATTTTTACCGTTACGCTATATGCATCGCTGGACAAAGGCTGGGGCTTATCGTCTGTAACAATCAAAGTGACCTTATAGACATTATCAGCGGCTTTCGTTCCAATAGGCTGATTATCAATCCATTTTGTCAGATAGTCACTGAATACCGATTCCATCTGCGTCATATTGGACACATTGGAACCAATTTGATACGTCACCGATGTTTTTGCTCCGGTAGAGCGCTCAATCGTCCATTCCCATTTTACAATATTATCGCCATTCGGTGAATAAGAGCGATCAGTTACGCTTATTGCTTCACCTAGGCCAAATACAGTATTGTTTGTATCAAAGCGTGCAACCGGAAGCTGTGCTGCATTCGTGATCCAGCGTACCGAGGGCAAACTCCACGCGCCCTGATTGCGGACGGTAGTATCACTCACGGTCTGCCAGCTATTCCCCACCTTGCGGGTAATGTTCAGGGTTTCCTTTTCTGCGAGGCCATCAATGTCTCTTACACGATATTGTACGAGGATATTGGTCATTCCTTGAGTACGCAGATCGCGAAGCTGAGAATTGATCCAATCCTCCGCGTCAGAAGCAGAGTCGAAGGTCGCATTGCCACGCCAGCCGGCATCGCTCGCAAACTTCCATTTCCACTCATACAAATTCAGACCCTTGTGTGCATCTCTGAATTCGTGGTCCAGATCGTATGCATGATTGGTTATATCTACGCTATCGACGACGTCATTGATTTTGTGAGAGGTGAAGTCGTATTCAGCGAGCGGACGTCTATGAACGTAAATAACTGCATGCGGATTGGTTATGTGGCCGCTGGCGTCCCTCCTATTGGCTGCGTAGTCTTCGCTCCAATAACGATACTCGTGGTACGGATTGCCGGGAGAGTTGTCGCTCTTATCTGGCACCGGATTGTCCTTGATTCGGTAATCTACTTCATACTTGCCGACCTTGTCAAACACATTTACTTCATGGGCAAGCCACTTGTCGTCGTTCTCGCTGCTTGCGCTGAACGACGCCACACCTTGGCTGTTGTCATAATAAGTTGCGTTATGGAAATAGTGCCACTTTTGAGCCAGCAATGACGGGTCATTTTGGAATGCCTGGAAATGCTTAGCGAATTCTGCTGCGCCTTCAGCAACATATGGGGTGTTACCCTCTGCGGTCCAAAGCCATTGCGGATCTCCGTTGTAGTCACGATAAATCTTATTATAAGAAAGATTTTCATTTACGAGGACATACATTGTATCGCGTGTGGATTTACGTAAAATCGATTTTATAAATGCTTCGGCACTATCCATTGCCGTTTCCGGAGGCGAGTTGTTTACGTACAAGCCGGCTTCATTCAGCTGCTGAAGTAATGCATTAAGCTGACTCTGATTTTCAGCTGCACCCATGGATATCAGATGAACATTCGATGCCAACATACTATCCAAAAAGGCAGCATATTGATCACTGTTGGCGGGATTCATATAATCTCGGTTGTGATCGTCAACATAAATAACAAAGCGTTCAGCGCCGTCTCTCCACGATACATCCTTAAGCGTCTCGTTTAGAGGTTTGACGTTTATCACTTCTTCGTAACCTTTAACTACCGTTCCGTCATACGCATGAAAGTCCCAGTAACTACCGTTTCTCTGGAAATATCCGAAATCAGTATTGGCTTCGTCATAAACAGTTGTAGATACATCAACTGGTGTCGTTGTTACTGTAGTGGTATTACCATTTTTGTCTGTTACCGTTGCTGTTTTATGTAAAGTAATAGCGGTATAAGCGCTTCCACTAAAGCCGTATGCATAAACCTTGATTTTATCTACATTTGAAGGAATGGTATCAAAATTCAGTGTCAACCACTCGCCAGTGCCTCCGCGTCTATCATCAATATCAAGAGAGCAACCATATAGGCTCTGTTGGCCGTAATACAGATGTCCTACTTGGCTTCCGCCTGCATCATAAAATTCCAGATGGCTGTCAATGTCTGCTGATTCCGTCCACATTACATGGACTTTAAACGATCCTTCAAATGTATTCTTTTCGGCCGTCTCAATAACATTTACGTTAACATCCAGCACATCCATGCCTGCTTCTGCGCCAAATCTGTTTGCGAAGGTTTTGGACGCTGTAGCTATTGCTTTGGCAGACTGAGAATCACCAACAGCAAATACGACATCTCCCTTAACTTCTGCTCGCGTACTAAACGTTCCATTGGGTTGTACGTTATCGATTTGAGTGTCAAATGTCTTTTCTGCGCTTTTTCTCTTTTCTTCCGGCACAATTGGCAACGTTTCCTGTCCGAAAGATTCTTTTACTCCAACTCGGAAACGGTATTTACCCAATTTATCTCGTGGCACTTCTACCGTCAACAATACGTTATCGGCAGTATTTCGCTCGACAGAAATGTATTTATCCGAAACAGTTTCCCATGTATCGTTCTGGAAACCATCATTGCCAGTATCATAAATCAGTTCTACTGTCCAATTATCCCGCACAATATCCATATCCAGCGATTTGAAATTCAAACCGCTAATAGATATTATAGTTGTTGCCCCATCCTCCTTTGCGCCTCTTTTAACGCTCGGCTGTGAATATCCTTCAATAATGGGTGCGGTATCCTCGACGATTACCATTTCTTGTGTCACCATAGGAGAACGCTTGCCATAGGTGTTGGTCACACGATAATCTACACGGTATCTGCCTGGCGCGAGAATAGCAAGGACTTCATCAAATGAGTTTTTGCCGGGATTAAATACCGAACTATCAATGGATGAAAGGCGCGATGTGCCTTCGCTTGTGGCGCCAATATAGATATTATCTATATTCTGCCCATCAAGCGGAGTAATACTCCATTCGTCCAAAGCGCGATTGATTCGATGCTTTGCGACACCAGTGGAATCGTCAGCATACGAATGGTTGCCATCTAAAGTAAATTTACGGGACTCTTTGAACTGAAATGCTACGCCTTTCCAACGATATTCTACCTTATCACTGATAACTGCGTGCGGTACATCATAAATGCGGATTTCTTCAGAGGCGAAATATTCACTATGCCCCTCAGCATCAGTAATTACGGCATCCAGACGATAATAACCGTCTTGTGTGATGCGAATATTGCCGCCATGTAGGCCAAGCTGCCAGATGGGCGCATCTCCGAAACCGTTAGCCGGCAACGAGGCCGCATCTACCGCTACGAACTCCCCTTCCTTGTTCTTGCGCATGAGTGTCCACTCAACAGTGCATGTTTCGACATTCTCGTCTCGCAAAGTGGGAGTAATCGTCAGCGTATCATCAACATATGCGAAGTCTCGGATTGTATACGAAATACAAGGCCTCCAGTTGACTTCAAACTCCTGTTCAGCAGACGAATGTCGAATGTCGTCCGATGTTACGAACTGATCAAGTGTTTCTTGTCCGAAACGTTCATACGCGTCCACCTGTGAGAGAAATTTGCTGGTGTTGCCTGCCTCAAATTTTACGGTGGACTTTACCTGTGTGGTTTTTGTGTTGTTGATCTGGGTCTGAAGCTCATTTTCTGCATACTGACCATCGTTATTATTGTCACGATATACACGCCAGTTGTAGTAGTCGATGAAATCGTTATCAGGCGATGTTGCCGTGCCGGAAAGCGTCACTTCTACGGACTGAGGGTTGTCATGAAAGTTCGGATTGGCGTTATTCACCTGAATAGTCGTCAGGGGATCTTCATCTGGCAGAACCTTAACGATAATAACTTTCGTACGTGCTGACAGGTCTGGATCGTCCGAAGACAGCTCGTCCGAATACTTATTGTGCAGCGTCAGTGTGACCTTAAACTCGCCGACATCCTTTACAAGAATGACCTGCTGCTCATTGTTCGAAGCCTTGTCAACTTTTACGCAGTTCATATCGTAATCAGCGTCGGTATCGCTATTACCGTACACCCATTCGGTCTTATCCCAGATGATCGGACTTGCCGGAGGATTCAGAGACGTTGATGCATTAAGAATGAGTTTGCGGTTCTGTTTGACATAAACCTTCTCGATATTATCATCAGGATCCGTTTCATAATGAGGGTCGGAATCACTAGGATTATCTTTGCTTTCTGGACCGGGTTCTACGATTGCGACCGGGATATCACGAATAACCTTGATGGTTTTCTCGGTATGGTTGGTCAGATTGGTGGCATCTGTTACAGCCAGACCAATTTTGTATTCACCTGGAGCAGAAAACTGCAGCGTACCGCCGATGTTGGTCGGCTTGTTCCCTTCGGCCGGATATTCCGCATTGTTCAGTGTGCCGGAAACGGCGCCGGTAGTTTCTTCGCTTGCCGGAACGACTTTATCCCACTGCCACTTGATGATATCATTATTCGGGTCGGTAGAAGCATCCTTTACCGGGAACGGATAATTTACGAAGGTATAGTCACTGCTGTTAATGACAGCAGTAGGCGGTTCCGGTTCGTTTCGAACGAAGATTGTTTTTGTGGCGACATCTCGAGCACCGAGTTCATCCGTGATAGATGTTTGTATAGTATAGTATCCAGACTTAGTGAAAGTTATATCAATGGTGCGATTGTTTTTATCCTGCAAGACGCCAGAGAACAAATCTTTATCGTAGTCCACAGTGTCGAAATCGCTAGAAACGAGAGCATTTAATCCCTTATACTTAATGACGTACTGCTGAGTCGGTTTCTTTGTATTAGAGGGATAAGATTGATACTCTGGATCATACGAAGCATCGTATATGCGAACTGGCTTGTTGACATAGTAAAACGTTGTATCATACATGCTGCCCGCATCAGCTAATGGGGTCGTGCTTATTTTACGAATAACAGGAACAGGGGACTTGTTCGTAATGTTTATTGTGTATTCGCTCTGTGCTTCCGCAGTATCATTCGCGGAGCCGCCGTCACCATCAGCATATACAGTCGTTGAGCCTTTTACCGCAACCGAACAGGTAGCTGTGCCACCGGTATAATGAATAGACTCTTTCGTAAATCCAATCGTGTATTTTTGTCTTTTGGGAGAACCGGTATATTTTTCACTCATCTTCCATCCTTGGTTGTCCGCACCGGATAATGTATAACGTACCCAATCCGCATTGGTGGAAGATTTGGATGGATCCAGTGTAACCTTAGTTTCTCCTTCACCTCTAACTTCGAAATCTTTGTAGTTGACGGTTACATCTTGCGCAGAAATCGATAGTTTTGCGGTTGCTTCGGTATCTTCAGGTTCAGGATCTGGGGTAGAGCCGCCGCCCCCGTTATAATCCGGAAGTGGAACCTTGGATGCAAAAAGAAAGCACGAAACATTGGATGTGGCTTCTGCTCCCCGTTTTGTTATTTTAATCGAATCTGCGGCAATCTGAAAACGTATTTTATAAGTCGTATGTGCGCCAAGAGAAGATGGGGCTTTTACATCATACGAGGATATATAATTGCCGCAAAAGTTTTTTCCTTGTTGGGAATCGTCCACTTCGCATTTATTGCCGCCGCTTATATTGCCCGCCCAATGATATGGGCCCGATGTATTTGATGCGCTATTGAATGTCTTGGCGACGCCATGATATTCAAATACTGTGTTCTTCCAGTTTGGAAGAGTAGGAACGGTGGTGTCATCATAATCGGTATCTACAACTAGATAATCTTTCGTAACCCAATACTTTCCTATTCGCTGCATAGTTACTCTATGAGACTTATCGTATGAGCTGTAGGCTGTTGGAGCATTTTTTCCATCATATATGTAATAAATACCTGGTTTACTTACCAGCCAGACGTATTGAGTACGCATAGAGGTAGCTGCCTGAGCATCAATTTTAAATAATGGCAGCATACTCACAATTAGCACAAAGCATAGAATTTTGGAAAATACATTTTCAAAATGATATTTTTTTCTCGTTGGCATGTGTTTTCCCTCCTAAACAACATTTTTTCGAGACAAACAACAATAGAATTTAGGTTGAAGAATTTGTAATTCTTTGATACAATCAATTTATAAAAGATAGACGACAATCTGAAAAAGAAAGGAAGAATAAAGTGAAAAGAAAAACTTTTGTTTCCCTTATCGCAGCAACATCCATTTGCATGAGCACGTTACCGTTTGCACATGCAGTCCAAGATGGACGTATGAATCTGCCACAGGAATTCACTGCGGGAAAAGTTGAGACGGCAAGCACTTTTTCTTATGGTACAAATGCTGGTGTTGCCGTATTGAAGGACGACCACTCTTTGTGGCTGTCCGGATGGTGCGATAACAAGTTTTTTGAAGGTTTCACCAAGGTTGCAGATGATGTGAAATCTTATATGATTGGCACCGGTATCTTGTCCATCATCAAAACGGATGACACGCTTTGGAAAGTGGAGCTTTCCAAATGGAAAGATGAGGACAGTTTTAAGAAAATATTTGATAATGTCATAGATGCAAATGTGTGGACGCAAAATACTCTGGTTATAAACGATAAACATGAACTGTGGGGCTGGGGATATGACTTGAATTGCAGCTATTTCCCCATTGACGTAAATACGCTTCCATCGAGTGTTCTTGATAAAAGTGATCCATGGTACACGATCATCAAGAATCCAGTAAAGATGATGGATGATGTCGTGGACTATGAATACACTTTCTGCGCAGGATTGTTCCTAAAGACTGATGGAACAGTTTACGGCATCGGTTCGAACTCTCATGGGCACCTCGGTTCAAGCATTTCGGATGATACGTACAATGTTACTACGCCTGTTGAGATTATCGATAACGTAAAGAAATTGATCCCTTCTGACAGGGCTTGCATGGTTATCCGAAACGATGACTCGCTTTGGGCATGGGGTAATATGCCTTGGCAAGGCGAATACGAGCACATTAGCAGGCCAATAAAACTCGCAGATGATGTTGTTTCCGCCACCGAAATGAATCAATCAATTGCCATAGTGAAAAAGGATGGATCTCTTTGGACCTATGGTGGAATAACCCCCGGTGAGACTGACAGTGTTAGCAACACACTCAAGAAAGCGGATATACAGAATGTAGCCGGTGTTTTTGGCGGAATTTACGACCATGATTGTCTTGCCCTTAAAAAAGACGGCAGTTTGTGGGCTTGGGGCATAACCAGCAGAGCACCTGACGAAATTGCGGGCACAGACGCTAAAGATATATACAACTACATGCCATCCGGCGGTCGTTTGACAGATTATCTGCAAATCGCAGGTCCCGACTCCTCCCCTGCTGTGGATGCGCCGGCTCAGAAGCCGTCTGCGACAGCAACCGCAAAGCCGACATCTGCAAAGGTGCTCGTTAATGGCAAGCGGGTTTCTTTCGACGCTTACGAGATCAATAACAATAACTATTTCAAACTGCGCGATATTGCGAAAGTTCTCTCCGGCAGTGAGAAACAGTTTGAAGTCAGCTGGGATGGCACCGCAAAGAGTATCGCTATAACGCCCAACAAGGCGTATACTTCTGTCGGCGGCGAACTCTCTGCCGGCAAGGCGAAGCAGCAGACGGCCAAGTTGTCTACTGATACCGTTTATATCAATGGCTCTGCCGCATCTCTTACGGCATACAATATCGCTGATAACAACTATTTCAAACTGCGCGACCTCGGCAAGCTCCTTGATTTTGGCGTGGATTGGGATGGTAATACACAATCCATTTCGATTGATACTGGAATCGGATATTCGGCAGAATAGTATCTATATAATATATATACTGAAAAAAATTTTTTTGTAGCGTTTTTTTAAAAAAAATGAAAAGAAGCCCCCGACCTAAAGTCGGGGGCTTCCTTTGTGTCTTATCCAATAGCAACCATATCCAGCCATGAAGAAAACTTTTCAGAAAGTATATGTCGAACCTTCTTCTTGCGACGAATTGTTGTAATGCGATGAACTTTTTGAGTTTCTGCTGCCTCTTTCCCTTTTACTTCTGTCAGAATAGAGTCAAGGGCCATTCGTTCTTTCGGCTTCAGTTTCTCATCGCGGAATTTGATAATTTCATCCCACAAAAGATGCCGCAGTGCTATATCTTCGGTAGGCGAATCCCAATTTTCAAAGCAGCGATTCATTTGTTGCAGTGAGGCCACAACGGCAGTATCATCGGCCATCACGTTAAGCCGATACTGAGCTTCTTCACCCAGCTTCTTCAATAGGTGATGTCGCACATTGTAATACACCCATGAAGACATGGACCATTTACGCGTTTTGTCGTACTTACGATAAGCGCAGCAAGCTGCAAGCATAGCTTCCTGCGAAAGGTCATCATACTCCATGCCCATTCCGATAAAAGGCCGAGCGGCCTCCATTATCAGTGCGGCATTTTCTGTTACCCAATCTTCCATATCCATTTTCAATCCCCTGATTCCCGTTATAGTGGAAACCCGTCGCCCGATAAACGAGCGGCGGGTAACCTAATACAATAATTACTTCTGTGCTGTCCAGTTTTCTACACCGGATACAGTCTTGTAATCATGCGCATTCGAGGCTTCAAGGATATCGTAATATGCCCAATGAGAAGCGGACAGATCGTTATAAGACGTCAACTTAGAGAGGTTCTTTGCAACGTAGTTCTTATCGCAAATGCGAGTCAGGACAGCGTTGGTAATCTTAACGACCTCAGCGCGGGTGATTGCATTCTCGGGACGGAAGGTGCCGTCAGAGTAGCCATTTACCCAACCCTTCTCTGCAGCGGAGGTGATTGCTGCATATGCCCAGTGCGAGGACGGGACATCGGAGAAGGTCTTGGTACCGCCGGACAGCTTGTCGAAGCGGGATGCAATGGCCGCAAACTCAGCACGAGTGATGGAAGCGTTCGGACGGAACGTACCATCATTGTAGCCCTTGAGAATACCAGCGTTAGTCAGAGTTGCAATCTCCTTAGTCGCCCAGCTGTTGTTTGCATCAGCAAAGCGAGAACTGGAAGCAGCGTACTGATCACGAGCGCTGTCGGTGAGCAGACGATAGAAGATAGCGGAAACTTCTGCACGAGTGATGTTAGCTTCCGGATGAACGCCGCCGTCCGGATAACCCTTGATGTAAGCGATATGGTCACCGGTAAGCATCTTAGCTACCTTTACTTCAAGAGTATGGTTCTCGCGTACATTGGTGAACTTGTAAGAGTCCTTCGGTCCCTGAGACTTGCCATCAACGATTACATCAGTGATCGTGTAGCCGTCATCAGCCTTGATGGTGAAGTTCTTATCAGAACCAGACGGTACGGAAACCTTGCCGTCCTTATCGCCGCCTGGGGTAACGGTTGCGCCGTCATCCTTCTTAACAGTGATGGTGTTGGTGGAAGTACCACCACCGCCGCCACCACCGCCGCCACCGCCGCTGGAGCGAACGGTGTACTGTGCGTATACGGTTGCAGGTACGTTAGCGGTCTTCAGGCCATCATAAGTAACCTGAGTGCCACCAGAAACTGCGGTGAACCAACCGTTAAATACGTAGCCGGACTTAGATGCGCTCGGCAGAGTGGTGATCTTGCTGATGCCTACAACGTAGGTTTCAGCATTGTTAGTGGAAACAACGCCGCCGTTTGCGTTAAAAGTGATGTTTGCGGAGAACTTCGGCTTCAGGACAGTCGGCTCTTCAAGTTTCTTGACATCTTCAATAGACAGAACCTTGTCAGGGTTGTCTTCCTTTACCCAGCCATCGAAGGTGTAACCATCCTTCTTGACTTCCGGCAGCTTATCGATCTCGCTCTGCAGCTCCTTGCGCGGGTCGGTGGAATCATCGTCAGCGAACTTATTACCGATCGGGTCGAAGGTGATCCAAGGCTCCATAACAGCGGTCAGAGTGATGCCGTCCTCATCCTTGTAATCAATGTACTGCGGCAGCTCAAGGAGGATCTCGTTATCGATCTCATCCCAGTTTGCTGCAGCTGCCAGCCAGCCATGATACTTGGCGTCAGTCTTGGTCGGAACCGGAAGCGTGCCGTATACAGAGTCAAACTTAACCTTTACAGTCCAGGTGTCAGCCGCTGCATCGTACGTGCCGGTAGTTTGATCGAAGGTGTCCGGCATAGTCGAACCCTTCATGACGAACTTAACGTTGTATTCCTTCGGTTGCCACTTGGCGTAAACGGTGGTGTCCTGTGCCAGGCGAACCATGTCGTCAGCAGTCAGAACGTCACCATTCTTAACCAGCGACCAGCCCTTGAAATCATAGCCCGGACGAGTAGCCTCTACATCAAACAGGCCATCATAAACCTTGTCGTAGGTTTCTTCGGTGTGATCGATAGAGGTGTCAATCAGGCTTGCGCGAGTGGAACCAACTTCATCATTCAAATCGAAGGTGTACTTGTAGGTGTTTGCTACGTAGGTAGCGTAAACCGGAATTTCTGCACCGTCAGTCAGGACAGTCGTCCA
>OGWY01003006.1_pt1 | contig 11638 bp, 8 predicted proteins | sample 1576121 | NCBI WGS metagenome assembly OGWY01 (sample SAMEA3541543, study PRJEB24748) | human gut metagenome | biome: human gut; feature: human-associated habitat; material: faeces | place: China | collected 2012 | reverse complement strand
GCTCGGTTTCCTGATCTGCGCGGTTGGCCCAGGTGCGATCCCGTCTCTCGCGATCGTTCCGGTCATCGCGATCCCGGTTGCGATATCCGCAGGTGTGAACCCGATCATGACGGCAATCATCGGCGATCTCGGCGTTATGTCCGGACGTATGAGTCCGCTGACCCCGGAGGCAGCCGTTGTCCGTGAACTGATGGCAGCACAGGGACTGGAGGCAGATACCGTTCCGATCATGTTCTGCCTGATTCTGACGGCGCTGGCAACCATGGTACTTGTCTACATTTACTATAAAGGCTGGAAAGTGGATGTAAATGCAGTCGGAAAAGAAGCAGAGCTTCCGAAATTTACCGGAAAACAGCTCCTTTCCCTGGCAGCACTGGCTGGTCTGGCAGTCGGCGTTCTGTTCTTCTCCTGGAATGTCGGCCTGATGGGATTTTTAATGGGGTCGCTGTTAATTATCTTTGGCTGCGGTGATGAGAAGAAAGCAGTTCAGATGGTGCCGTGGAATGTGATTATCATGGTTTTAGGTGTTGGCATTTTGATGAATGTTATCTCCCTGTCCGGCGGTATCGATATCATGGTAGCGGCTCTGGAGCACGTTATGAGCAAACGGACTGCTGCGATGATCATGGGTATTACTTCTGGTTTTATGTCCTTCTTCAGTTCCGGTCTTGGAGTTGTATTCCCGACCCTGATTCCGACAGCAAGCGGACTGGCTTCAACGCTGGGAGCAGATGCCATCGAACTGGTATCGGTGATTGTAATCGGTGGAACGATCGTAGGATTTACTCCGATTTCCACAACCGGCGCGCTCATCATGGCAGGTGTTTCTCAGCAGGAGAATGCGGAAGAACGTTTCCCGCAGAACCGTATGTTTGTAGAGCTGTTTGCCGTTTCCTTCCTGGCACTGGCAGTGGTAGCGGTATTTTCTTTCCTGGGTATTTACCATCTGTTTGTATAGTGGAAAAAAAGCATCATATCGGATAGATGAAAGAGCCGGGCAGAAGCCTGTAAAGATATGGTTTGAGAATAGGAAGAGGAAAATATGACAGCAGAAGAGAGAATGATGTGGGTGGAGCGCTATAGCGCCCTCCCGACCGGAAATGTGGCAGATGCCATGGACGGACTTGGTTTAAAACGCGGCAGTGTGCTGGGACTTCATCCGATCGATCCCTCCCAGAAGCGTGCAGCCGGATTTGCCCGCACGATTTTGCAGAAGCGCCGGAGTACACCGTGGGACGGCGTGAACCTGGCAAAGCACGGAAAAGTGATCGATGACAAAACGGAACCGGGCGACCTGCTGGTGGTCAACAACTCCAAAGTCCTGCCCGCCCGCATCGTGGGCATCAAGCAGCCCACGGGCGCTGTCTGCGAGCTGCTGCTCCTGCGGCAGGTGAAGGGCGACCAGTGGGAGTGCCTTGCAAAGCCCGGCAAGCGGATGCAGCCCGGTACCAAGGTCAGCTTTGGCGACGGCAGCCTGACGGCCATCGTGGACGAGACGCTGGAAGACGGCAACAAGTTCGTCACCTTCTACTATGACACCGAGACCCTCTACGAGAAGCTGGACGAGTTCGGCAAGATGCCTCTGCCGCCCTATATCACCAAGCAGCTGGACGACCAGAGCCAGTACCAGACCGTCTATGCCAAGGAGCTGGGCAGCGCTGCCGCTCCCACAGCCGGCCTCCACTTCACGCCAGAGCTGATGGATACCATCCGCGCCAAGGGCGTCAACATCACCGAGGTGACACTCCATGTCGGCCTCGGTACCTTCCGCCCCGTGCAGGAAGACGAGATCACCGACCACAAGATGCACAGCGAGTGGTACTCCGTCAGCGAGGAGACTGCAAAACTCATCCATGACACCAAGGCCGCAGGCCATCGTGTCATCGCCGTAGGCACCACCAGCTGCCGCACGCTGGAAGCTGTCGCCGCCAAGTACGGCGAGATCAAAGCCTGCAGCGGCAACACCGACATCTTCCTCTATCCCGGTGTCAAGTTCAACTGCATCGACGGCCTTATCACGAACTTCCATCTGCCCGAAAGCACTCTCATCATGCTGGTGTCGGCGCTGTACGGCTACGAAAAGACGATGGCCGCCTATAAGGTGGCTGTCGAGCAGAAATATCGGTTCTTCAGCTTTGGCGATGCGATGCTGATCTTGTAACTATTATAGCGCTTCGCCGCTGTAATATCCCGACTCTGTATCCGCAGCGAGAGCATACGCTCCCTGCGGCAGGATGCACGGCTGTTTTCCGTGCGCAGAAAGGAAAAATATTATGCCTTCTTTGACGACCTACAAGCTGCTCAAGCAGGAGCACAACGCCCGGCGGGGCGAGTTCAAGACCGTACACGGCACGGTGCAGACCCCCGCATTCCAGAATGTTGCCACCGCCGGCGCCATCAAGGGCGGCCTGTCTGCCCATGACCTGAAGGACATCGGTGCGCAGGTCATGCTCTGCAACACCTACCATCTGCATCTGCGTCCCGGCGACAAGCTGGTGGCAGAGATGGGCGGTCTGCACAAGTTTACCCGCTGGAACGGCCCCATCCTCACCGACAGCGGCGGATTTCAGGTGTTCAGCCTCGCAAAGCTGCGCAAGATCACCGAGGAGGGCGTGACCTTTGCCTCTCACCTCGACGGCCACCGCATCTTCATGGGTCCTGAGGAAAGTATGCAGATCCAGGCAAATCTCGGTTCCACCATCGCCATGGCCTTTGATGAGTGCGTCGAGAACCCCGCCCAGCACGATTACTCCAAAGCCAGCTGCGAGCGCACCACCCGCTGGCTCAAGCGCTGCAAGGATGAGATGGCCCGCCTGAAGCATGAAGGCGTCTCCGTCAACCCCGACCAGCTGCTCTTCGGCATCAATCAGGGCTGCACCTTCGCCGACCTGCGCGTGGAGCACATGAAGCAGATCGCCGACCTGGACTTGGACGGCTACGCCATCGGCGGCCTCGCTGTGGGTGAGCCCACTGAGGTGATGTACGAGATGATCAGCGCGGTCGAGCCCTATATGCCCAAGGATAAGATCCGTTACCTGATGGGCGTAGGCACTCCCGGCAACATCATCGAGGCCGTCTCCCGCGGCGTGGACCTCTTCGATTGCGTCATGCCCAGCCGCAATGCCCGCCACGGCCACCTGAACACCTGGGGCGGCATCATCAACATCAAGAACGCCAAGTACGAGCGCGACGAGCGCCCCATCGACCCCGCCTGCGGCTGCCCGGCCTGCCGGAACTACTCCCGCGCCTATATCCGCCACCTGTTCAAGGCAGAGGAACTGCTGGGTATGCATCTGGCCGTCATGCATAACCTCTGGTTCTACAATCACCTGATGGAGCGCATCCGCGATGAGCTGGATGCAGGCACCTTTACCGCCTTCCATGACCGATATGTCAAGCTGCTCGACACACGAATTTGAGATTTAGCCTTGAAACATGCCGGATAAGCGCGTATAATAAGGTCATATGAATTTGAGAGGAGATTTTGCCCCATGCAATTTCTGACTACGACCGAAAGCTACATCAGCCTTTTCTTTACTCTGGCTCTGATGCTGGTGATGCTCTACTTCATGATCTACCGTCCCCAGAAGAAGCAGGAGAAGAAGGACGCTGCAATGCGCTCTTCTCTGGAGATTGGCGATCAGGTCACCACCATCGGCGGCGTCATCGGCCGTGTGGTCGCCATCAAGGACGACACCTTTGTGCTGGAGACTGGCGCTGACCGTGTGAAAATCCGCTTCACCAAGAACGCCATCAGCTCTGTCGAGAAGCTGAACATGGACAACGCCCCCAAGAAGTAATAATTTCCCGGATTCGTGCTTTGAACGCGTCTCCCTGCATACAGTAGGTGCAGGGAGGCGCGTTTTTATGTCTGATACCAAGAAGTTCCCGGCGATAGGGCTGCTGGTCGTTTTCGGAGTGGGCAGTGCGGCAGCAGCCGTGAGCCTGGCAGGGTTCGGCTGGCTGATGGTCAAACAGGGCCTGACGCAGGAGGCCGCTGCTCCGCTGGCCACGGCGGCAGTCTGCCTTGGCAGCTTTCTCAGCGGCCTGCTGATGGCCATTCTGCAAAAGGGCAAAGGGCTCATCTGGGGCGCAGCGGAAGGAGCGCTCTTTGCTGGCCTACTTTTCGTTCTGGGTACACTGTACCAGAGCGAGTGGGAAGCGATGCAGTTCGTCCGGGCAGGGCTTGTCCTGCTGATGGGAGTTCTGGGCGGGATCCTCGGAATGCTGCGCATGGAGCGAAAGCGGCGCTGAATGCTCAGTCCACGCTACAGCGGCCATACACAACAAAAGCAGGAGGGAAAAAGCACGATGTGGGTCTATCAGGAAACGGAAACAAATGCAGCGGCGCTTGTGCCGACGCTGCCGGAAGATACAGCGGGCGAGTCTCTGGCAGAAAAAGAAGCCATGACGCCTGTCTCCGAGCCGTTGGCGGAGCTTCCGCCTCAGAAAGCTCCCCGGCGGAAGCCATTCCAAGCCAGCCGGGACTGCATCCTTCTGGCGGCGGCCTATCTCTTCGGTACGCTGATGGCGGGCATCCTGCAGGCGCTGTGCGACGCTGAAGAAATGGAAACGCTGGCCTATTATCTGGACTGCTGGCGCGGAGTGTTCGCGGCGTCCAGTACAGCACAGGCGGTGGGACTGTTTGGGGCAGAGCTGGCTGTCGTCCTCGGGGCGGCGGCAGTGTTTCTTCTGCTGGGGCTCTCGGCAGTGGGGCCGCTGCCTATCTTTCTGTTTGCGATGTTATACGGGACAGGCTCCGGCCTGCTCTCGGCGCAGCTTCTGAATAGCCTCGGGGCAAAACAGCTCGTTCTCTTTTTGCTCACCGCCAGCCTGCCGACCGCGCTGGCGGCGGGTGCGCTCTGTTTGTTCGGTGCCTCGGCTCTGCAGGTCAGCAGCCGAATCCATGCGTTCTCTTTCGGCAGAGGGGATAAGGGAAGCCATCCGGCAGGAGCACGGTTCCTGGTGGGGCAATTCGCCTTACTGGCGGTCTGTCTCTGCCCGCTCTGCGGTGCGGCCACCGGCCTTGTGTGTCTTGCAAATCGTTTGATGCAGGCCGGATAAGCGCCCGACTTTCTTGCGGCCTCGGGCCGGATGTGGTATGATAGAGAAAATGATTTTCATGAAATGAAAACAGGGAGTTCAGAATGAAAGAACCGAAGCTGAAAACCGTATACGTCTGCTCCAACTGCGGAGAGACAAGCCCCCGCTGGATGGGCCGCTGCCCCAGCTGCGGCAGTTGGAACACCATGAATGAGGATGTGGTCGCCGAAGCGCCCAAGGCTGGGCTTTCCGGCGGAAAAGCCGCTGCGCCCGCCCGGCAGGAGGGCGTCACCTCGCTGACGGCAAGGCGTCTGGCCGACATCAGCACGACCGAGGAAAAGAGCCGCATCCTGACGGGCATTTCCGAGCTTGACCGCGTTTTGGGCGGCGGCATCGTGTTGGGCGGCGTCGTACTGCTGAGCGGTGAGCCGGGCGTGGGCAAATCTACGATGCTTTTGCAGCTCTGCGGTGCCATCTCCAACCAGCACACGGTGCTGTATATCACGGGCGAAGAGTCTGTCCGTCAGGTCAAGCTGCGTGCGGCCCGCCTGAAAGTCCCGCAGGATAACATCTATCTGGCGGCAGAAAACGACGTAGACGAGATTTGCGGCCTCATCGAGAAGGAAAAGCCGGAACTGGTCGTTATCGACTCCATCCAGACCATGCGGTGCATGGACATCTCGTCTTCGTCCGGCACGGTCAGTCAGGTGAAAGAGAGTGCGGCCCGCCTGCTGGCTGTCGCTAAAAAGCAGGAGATCCCGATGTTTATCGTGGGCCATGTCAACAAGGACGGTGCTATCGCAGGCCCGAAGGTCATGGAGCATATCGTGGATACGGTTCTTTACTTTGAGGGAGACAAAATGCTGCCATACCGCATTCTGCGTGCGGCTAAGAACCGCTATGGCTCCACCAACGAGCTTGGTATGTTTGATATGACAGGGCAGGGCCTTGAGGAAATCGAAAATCCGTCCCAGATGCTCCTGGAAGGCCGTCCGCTGGGCGTTTCCGGGAACTGCGTCGCCTGTACCATGGAAGGCAGCCGCCCCATTCTGAGCGAGATACAGGCCCTTGCGACCAAGACGAATTTCCCGGCACCCCGGCGGGCCTGCAGCGGTTACGACTACAACCGCATGAACCTTCTCATTGCCGTGCTGGAAAAGCGTGCAGGCTATTTCTTCGGCAATCTGGACGTATATATCAACATCGTCAGCGGCATCACCCTGCGGGATACCGCCTGCGACCTTGCCGTCTGTCTGAGCATGGTGTCTTCGCTTCTGGACTGCCCCGTGAGCGATAAGCTCATTGCCATCGGTGAAGTCGGCCTTGGCGGCGAGGTGCGCAGCGTGCCGAATCTGGAGCAGCGCCTGCGGGAAGCGGAACGTATCGGCTTTGAGCGCGCTGTCGTACCAAAGCACAGCCTTGCTCATCTGAATGCCGCCGATTATCCCGGCATGAAGCTTGTCGGCGCCGCCTATATCTCGGATGCCATCCATGCCCTGAAATCTGACCGTCTGTGACCATAAAAAGAGGAAACTATGTCGATTTATCTGGACGAAAAAAATCCCGAAAAACATAAGCCTTTTGATGATGCCTCGCCGGACATCGTCGCGTATGTGCGCTATCTGGAAGTCATCGCAGGCAAAAGCCCCAACACGGCCTTCAGCTATTACTGCGACCTGCGCAATTTCAGCCGCTTTATGAAGCGCCGGCGCGGCCTTGTAACAGACGATACCGAGATAAAGGACATCGACCCCAAGGGGCTCGATACGGCTTTCTGGGGCAGTGTGACCAAGGAAGACGTTTATGAGTATCTGTACTTTCTGAACAGCGAGTGCGGCAACAAAAAGTCTTCGACGGCCCGGCGGCTGGCAAGTCTTCACGGCTTTTATGATTATCTGGTCAATCAGGTAGATTTGCTCAAAGAGAATCCGACGGCATCCATCAAGCCGCCCAAGCAGGATAAAGTCCTTCCCAAGTACCTGACGGCAGAGCAATCCATGGATCTTCTGGAAAGCACCCAGACCCAGAGCGATTTCCCGGAGCGGGATTACTGCATGGTCGTGCTGTTTCTGAACTGCGGGATGCGTCTTTCGGAACTTGTGGGGATGGATCTCGGCGACATCGACATGGAACAGCGGCAGATCCGTTTGTTCGGCAAAGGCCATAAAGAGCGGATGGTCTACCTGAATGATGCCTGCAAGGAGGCATTGCAGATTTATCTGAACAAGCGCAACACGATGGAGGGCCTGAACCCCAAAGAGAGAGCTGTCTTTATCACCCGGAGGCGCAAGGAGCGAATCTCAAACCGCAGGGTAGAGCAGCTGGTCACCGGCGCCATGAAAGCAGCGGGTCTGCGCGGTTTTTCCACCCATAAGCTCCGCCATACTGCCGCGACGCTGATGTATCAGACTGGCAACGTGGATATTCTGACCCTCAAACAGCTTCTGGGACACAGCAGCGTCGGCACGACACAAATTTATACGCACCTGCAGGAATTTCAGGTGCGTGCGGCGATCGAAAAGAATCCGCTGGGTGAAGTCAAGAAGGCAAACTTGGATACAATGTCAAAGGAGACAGGGGAGAGCAGAGGGGAATTTGCCGCTGCTTCGTCAGATGAGCCTGAAACACCGGGCGGCCCGATGGAGGCCTTTGAGGGTGCCGCGCAGGAGGGTTTCCGGGTGGATGTGTCGAGCCTTGCGGATACGGAGAGTACCGACAAATGATGACGTCCGAGCAGATACAGCAGCTTCGGCGCGATGAGGCTGCGATGATGGCAGAATGGTCGGCGTCCTCTGTGCAGCCGTGCTGCTTTAACACCGACGGCATCGTGGACTATGAGCGCTGGGCGGCACTCCCGGGCGGAAAGCATATCGTTGTTCTATTGAAGGAAACGAATGCTCTGAGCGGAAGCCTTGTGGATTTTCTTTCTCATGGCGGAAGCAAAACTTACTACCGGACGTGGAATAATGTCGCACGCTGGATAAATATGGTTTTGAATGGAATATATTGGGAATTTGTGCCAAAATCAGCTCTGGATGATATGGTTAGGAATATCGCTGTGATAAACCTCAAAAAGTGTTCCGGCAGCGCCCATGCAAGCGCAAAGGCGGTACGGCAGGCCGCCCGGCAGGATGCGGACCGACTGAAACGTCAGATACAGCTCTACGAACCGGACATCATCCTGACCGGCGGCTGGGGGCTGGTATCGAACATTCTGCACGATGAGATACTTGCGGATGACGCCGAGTGGGTCAAGCCCAATGGACAGACAGCATTATGGTATTACACGAGCTGTTCAGTCCGTTCGGAAAAAGAAACACTCGTTGTGAGTATGCCGCATCCGAATCGAGCGGCGAAGTGCTGGACATTAGAACTGGAAAAGATTCTGCGAGAGACCGGACGATCATAAAGACTGCAAGAAACATATAAAATGCTGCATTGCGGTTGCGTTAAATAACATAACTGTGCCAAATGCGAAAAAACGCTCCAGCCAGCGCAGAAGGCTCAGAAGCCGCTGGAAAGGCCCGAAATCCGGAAAAGAGGGCTTTTTCGCTCCCCTATATTTCGTATAACCTGCATTATACGAAATATAGCAAAAATCAAAAACAGAGGCCCCCTTCTCCTGCGTTCCGTCATCGGTGCAGGTTTTGGGAGCCGCCGCTGTTCTTTTATATCATTTCGTTTGGGACGTGTGCATCGCCTGCCAAGCAGGCATCGTAAAATACAGCTGGATAAAAGGCCGCTTTCATGCGAGCGTCCATTGCATCAGACTTTACAGCGGCGTATCCAGCGGCTGTGTCCCGAAGTACGCGCAGATCGCTTTATAGTAAGCGCGCGCCACTGTCTTACAGCCTTCTTCGCTGCCAAACTGTGCAACGTCCTCTTCGCTGGTCACAAAGCACTGTTCTGCCAGAACCGCCGGACAATTTACATCTTCCAACAAGGTAAAGCTTCGCTCGTCCCTTACTTCGGTATGGGTGCTCTCTACAAGCTGCTTTACCTCGCCCTGATAATAAATGTACCGGATGCCGCCGTGGCCGCGGAGCTTTGCGCCTGCGGCCTGCATTCCCTGCGCCAGCTGCTGCGCGAAGTAATAGCTCTCCTGATGCCATGTACGGCCCGGAACGGACGGATAACACTCAAAGCCTGCAGCGGTAGAACCCTCCGGCGCGGAGTTTCCGTGGATGGACAGCAGCAGCTGCGGGCTTTTGGCATTGATGGCCTCTGCCCGTTCGCTGGGCTTTGCGGTGACATCATAGCTTTCGCGGGAACACAGCGGGATGTAATTAGGGTCGGCCTCCAGCAGCGCAAGCAAAGCCTCGGAAGTCTGGGCCGTCATCTCTTTTTCTTCGACGACTCCCCTTGCGCCCGGGTCGCTTCCACCGTGGCCGGCATCAATGCAGACCCGGTAGGGCGGGTCGCCCACCACAGGCCGGAAAGGTTCTTTCCCTCTCTCATTTCGCCCGGAGCCGAACAGCGCTGCTTTCCAAAGGAAAAACGCTGCACTGAAGCAGACGACGCACACCAAAAGGCCGATGACCGTCGCAGCGGACGGGCCGCCCTGTCTTCTCCGGCGTGCGTGTCTTGGATTTGAACGTCCTGTCATCGGCTTACTTCAGCTCGACGACGGTCACGCCGCTCTCGCCCTCGCCGTAACGGCCCAGCCGGAAGCTCTTGACCATTCGGTTTCCCCGCAGGTGCTTATGGATAGCAGTGCGCAGTGCGCCGGTACCATTGCCGTGGATGAGGTATACCACAGTCTGGCCGTTCAAAATCGCACGGTCGATGAAGGAATCCACCTCCGGCAGCGCCTCGTCTACGGTAAGACCCAGCAGGTTGCATTCCATCTTTGCCGTGCGCTGTACGCGCTCCACCCTGCCGTTGGGCCGGTTGGTGTCGCCGGTCAGGCGGGAGTAACGCTGCTGTGCCTTGGTCTGAGGCTTCGTCTCCTTGACCAGCTTTTCCGGCTGCTTGAGGCCTTTGAGCGGCACTTTCGTCTTGATGATGCCGGCCCGTACGAGAACATCGCCGTTTTTATCCGGCAGAGAGAGCACGGTAGCCAGCTGGTTCAGTTCTGCAATGCAGACCTCCTGCCCTACCTTGACTTCCTTCAGCGGAACGAACTCCTTGACCGGGTTGTGTACCACTTCGGTCCCCATAAAGAGCTTTTCGGACTCTTTCTTGGCGATCTCACGGGCGCGCTGGGCCTTCTGCTGGGTGCTCATCCTCTCGTCTTTCTGGAGCTGGCGCAGCTCATCCGTCAGAGCGTAAGCCTTGCTCTCGACCTCCTGCGCCAGTGCGCGGGCCTTGGCGCGGGCAGCTTCCAGCTCATTCTCTCCCTGCTGGATAAGCTCATCGCGCTTCTGACGGGCTGCATCCAGTTGGTGGGCAGCCTCGTTTTTCAGGCCTTCCACCTCGTCCTGACTGGCTTTGAGCTGGAGCTTTAAATCATCCAGCTGGCCCAGAACGGCGTCCAGACGCTTGTCTTCTGCGGACAGATGCTGCTGTGCAGCCTCAATGACCCGCTCCGGGATGCCGAGCTTTTCGCTGATAAGGAAAGCGTTGGACTTGCCCGGAACGCCGACGCTGAGCTTATAGGTGGGGCGCAGCGTCTCCAAATCGAACTCGCAGCTGGCGTTGACGACGCCCTTTGTCTCGAGAGCGAACACCTTCAATTCTGCATAGTGCGTTGTGGCCATCAGGAGCACACCGCGGCGGCGCAGCTCTTCGATGATGGCAACAGCCAGTGCCGCACCCTCCGCCGGGTCGGTACCGGCACCAAGCTCGTCCAGAAGCACCAGCGTGTGGGGCATGGCAAGCTCAAGGATGCCGGTGATCTTCTTCATATGACCGGAAAAGGTGGACAGGCTCTGCTCGATGCTCTGCTCATCGCCGATGTCCACGAGGAATTCGTCGAAGACACAGATCTCACTGCGCTCATCCGCCGGGATGAGGAAGCCGCACTGTGCCATCGCGCAAAGCAGACCGGCCGTTTTCAGAGTGACGGTCTTACCGCCGGTGTTGGGGCCAGTGATGATGAGCGAATCATATTCCCTGCCCAGCGAAATATCGACAGGAACGCACTTCTTTGCGTCGATGAGCGGATGACGCGCCCGGATGAGCGAGAACGACGTATCCGTCCGGACAGTGGGTTTGAACGCCTTCATATCCAGTGCAAGGCGGGCTTTTGCAAGCAGGACGTCGATTTCCAGCATGGCCTTATAGCTGTACTGGAACTGCGGCTCAATGGCTGCGACCTGACCGGTAAATGCTACCAGGATACGCTCGATCTCCTGGGCTTCCTGTGCGCGGTACTGAAGAATGCGTGCGTTTGCCTCCACAACAGCCTGAGGCTCGACGAAGACGGTCGCACCGGTAGACGAGACGTCATGGATGATACCGCTCACCTCTCCGCGATACTCGCTTTTGACAGGAACGACATACCGGCCATTTCGGATGGAGACGACGCTCTCCTGTAAGTACTTGGAGGTGTCCATATTCCGGACCATGCTTTCCAGACGGTCACGGATGCTGTTTTCAGTCGCACGGATCTTCTTGCGCAGGTCGTTCAGGGTGCGGGAGGCCGTGTCGGCCA
>OGWY01002999.1_pt1 | contig 11666 bp, 8 predicted proteins | sample 1576121 | NCBI WGS metagenome assembly OGWY01 (sample SAMEA3541543, study PRJEB24748) | human gut metagenome | biome: human gut; feature: human-associated habitat; material: faeces | place: China | collected 2012 | reverse complement strand
AAAACAATTTATAAAGAGAATACTTTTGAAAATAAATATAAAACTATATTTAAAATTGAGATAGATTTAGGAAAGGGATAAAAATGCCAAAAGTAAGTGTAATTGTTCCAATTTATAATGTAGAAAAATATCTAGAAAAGTGCATTAATTCATTGCTTAGTCAAACTTTAGAAGATATTCAAATAATTCTTGTAAATGATGGCTCTAAAGATAATTCTGGAAACATAGCAAAAGAATACGAAAAAAATAACAAAAACAGAGTAATCTATGTAGAAAAAGAAAATGGTGGACTATCAGATGCAAGAAACTATGGACTAAAATATGCAACTGGTGATTTTATTGCCTTTTTAGATTCAGATGATTACATAGAAAAAAATGCTTATGAGGAAATGTACAATAAGGCAATAGAAGAAAATGCAGATTATGTTGAATGTGATTTTATATGGGAATTCCCTAATAAAATTAGGGTGGACAAGCAGTATCCATACAAAAATAAAAAAGAGATGCTTAGTTTTGTTAGAGTGGTTGCCTGGAATAAACTGATTAAAAGACAATTAATCACAGATAATAACTTAGAATTTCCAAAAGGATTAAGATATGAAGATGTAGAATTTACTTATAAGCTTATACCATTTATAAATAAATTTGCTTATGTTGACAAGCCATTCATTCATTATGTACAAAGAGAAGGCTCTATTGCAAATGTTCAGAACGAAAGAACGGCAGAGATATTTACTGTATTGGATAATGTTATCGAATTTTATAAAAAGAACAATATTTATGAAAAGTATAGAGATGAACTAGAATATAATTATGCAAGATATTTACTTTGCAGTTCTTTGAAAAGAATGTGCAAAATAAAGGATAAGACAATCAGAAAAAAATTACTAACAGAGAGCTGGAAAAGACTAAACTCGAATTTTCCAAACTGGAAAAAGAATGTAATTTTAAAAACTGTAAATATTGGTAAAAATAAATATATGAGAACTGTAAATAAATCAACATATAAAATATATTCAAAAATTTTAGAAATTATATAGGGGCATGGGTAACCCTTAAAACCTAAATATTACACAAGGAGAAAGAGATTAAAAAACTCTAGGAGAAGATGAAAAAGTACAAAAACAATATTATATCTTTTATACTTGCATGCATTCTTACTATATGTATATGGCATAACTTTCTAATAAGTGGCAATAACATAATATTTGTATTTATATTTTCAAGTTGCTATTTTGTAATAAAGAAAACACTAGAATCAACAAAGAACACAAAAAGAGAAATGATAACAGCGGGAATTGTAGCAGTTATATACACGATAATAGAAATAATAGGAAAGAGTATAAATACAGATTTTACTCTTGATCACATTTTAAATAAATGGCTTATAGTAAATTTTATTGGATATTTCACAATGTTCAGCATAATAGTTTTATGGGTTTATGATATATTTGAAAACAATAAGTTGAAAACTGAAAATATAACAATATTCGGAAAAGATTTATCAAATATAAAGTTACTTAAGAATGAAGCATTTCTTGTTATAATCACAATTTTACTTATATTTTCATCATATTTGCCATTCTTTTTGAGATATTATCCTGGAATTGTAACATCTGATTCATATTCTCAAATAGAACAAACAATAGGAATATTACCACTAAAAGATCATCATCCTATTGCACACACGGCAATAATAGGAATATTCGTAAATTTAGGATTAAAATTATCTGGAAACATAAATACAGGAATTGCTTTATATAGCATATTCTCTATGCTAACAATGGCAACTTTTGCAGCATTTGTATTGAAATATTTAAGAAAGAAAAAAGTTCCAGCATTTGTTCAGCTAATAACTTTATTGTTTTACATGTTCTATCCAGTAAATGGAATGTACAGTATAACAATGTGGAAAGACATATTATTCTCTGGAATAATGCCTTTGTTTATAATACAAAACATAGAACTTATATTTAATACAGATGAATTTTTAGCTAAGAAAAGAAACATGGTAGGATATGTGCTAATTTCAATATTCACAATGATTTTAAGACATAATGGTTTATATGTTGTTGTACTAAGTTTACCATTTATATTTATAGTACTAAGAAAACATTGGAAAAAATTATTAATTATGTTTATGTCTATACTTGTTATATATGAGGCTTACAATGTTGTGGTATTTAAAATACTCAAGGTTGAAAAAGGAGCAGTAGGAGAAATGTTATCTGTTCCAATACAACAAATAGCAAGAACTGTAAAAAATAATTACAATGATATTGATGAAGAAACAATCGAAAAATTAAATAAATATTTTACGGTAGAAAATGCGTGGAAAGACTACAATCCTATATTATCAGATCCTGTAAAGTATAATTTTAATAACGAATATTTTTCAGAAAATAAATCTGAATTTATATCAATCTGGTTAAAATTATTCGTAAAATATCCTAAGGATTATATAGAAGCATTTATATCAAATTCGTATGGATATTATTATCCAGAGGTAAGAAATACGGTGGTTAGTAGAGTTACAATGGACCATAACATGGGAATTAAACAAACACCTTTAATAGAAGGAAAATGGGTTGAACAGATAGATGGATTGATAGATGCAAGAGGAATACCAGTATTTGGCTTTGTATTTAGCATTGGAGCAGGAGTTTTACTTACTGTAATTGCACTAAGCTATACCATTTATAAGAAAAAATATAAATATTTGCTGGTATATCTGCCAACATCTATATTATGGCTAACGCTTATTGCTTCACCTGCTTACTGTGAATACAGATATGCATACCCAATATTCTTAGCATTACCAGTATATCTTGGAATGAATTTTATAAAGGAAGGAAATAATGAAGATGGAAAAAATAGCAGTACTAATACCTTGTTATAATGAAGAACTAACAATCGAAAAAGTAATAAAAGATTTCAAAAAAGAATTACCAGAAGCCGATATATATGTTTACAACAACAATTCTAAAGACAGAACAAGAGAAATTGCTGTGAAAAATGGTGCAATAGTTGTAGATGAATACAAACAAGGAAAAGGAAATGTAGTAAGAAGCCAATTTAGAGATATCGAAGCAGATATATATGTAATGGTTGATGGAGATGACACGTATCCTGCTGAATTTGTCCACAAATTGATTGAACCCGTAAAAAATGGTGAGGCTGATATGGCAATAGGAGATAGACTTTCAAATGGAACATATCAAAAGGAAAACAAGAGACCATTCCACGAATTAGGTAATAATCTAGTAAAAAAATCTATAAATGTGTTATTTAAGACAGATTTAAAAGACATTATGACTGGATATAGAGTATTTAACAAGAGATTTGTGAAAAACATGCCTGTTCTTAGTCCTAAATTTGAGATAGAAACAGAGATGTCTTTATATGCCTTGGATAAAAAATATATTATAAAAGAAATTCCTATAATCTATAGAGACAGACCGGAGGGAAGCTCTTCAAAATTAAACACTATAAGTGATGGTATAAAAGTTGTAAAAACAATTGCAAGAATGTTTAAGGATTATAAACCATTTAAATTTTTTGGAGCTATTGCTTTAATATTCTTTATATTGGGACTTGCTGTTGGAATACCAGTACTTGTTGAATTCTTTAACACACACTTTATTACCAAAGTACCTTCTGCAATACTTGCAACAGGCTTTATGGGATTGGCTGCTGTTGCCTTCCAATGTGCAATTATATTAGATACAATAACAAGACAACACAGGGAAAATTATGAATTAAATTTGTTAAGATATGAACAAATTGAAAATTTGAGAAAATAAAAATTCAATTACTAAGAAAAGGATTTTATCAGAAAAAAGTTATAAAAAAATATAAAAAACTATTCTCTATTTCTTAATTTTGTGTTAAAATAAAATAGACAAAATAAGATAAAAATTTTGTTTATATGACAAAAAATTAAGAACAGGAGAAGATTTAATTATGAAGAAAAACATTTTAAATATTATAAAAATAGTAGTATTGTTCGGCGTGCTTTTTAGCACCCTAAATATAAGCAATACTACTTTTGCGACTGATGCAAATCAAACTCTTGAAGATGGAGTATATACCATAAAATCTGCTCTAAACGAGAAGTTTGTGTTTGATATTTACAGCAGCTTAAAAACAAATGATGCTAAGGTGGAATTATGGACAGGTGGAGGAACTAAAAACCAGAAGTTTACACTTAAATACATAGGGGATGGGTGTTATACTATTTCACCTGTACATTCTGGAAAATTTATTGATGTTGCACATAACTCAAAAGAGCCTGGAACTCAAGTTCTACAATATGAATATCATGGTGGAAATAACCAAAAGTGGATTATAAAAGATGCTGGAAATGGCTATTTTAACATAATTTCTAAGAGCAATGGATTATATTTAGATATACCTCATTCTGACGCTCATGATGGTTCATTAGTGCAGGTATGGACTAGTAATGGATGCAATAATCAAAAATTTAAATTTGTAAAAGAGGGAGAAGAAACACCTACAGGAACTAAAACAATAAGTGATGGAACATACCAGATACAGACTGCAGAAAATTCATCAAAGGTTGTTGATATAGGTGGAAGCTCTACTCAAGATGGCACAAATATTGGGGTATGGGAAAACTCATCTACAGCCAACCAAAAATTTAATATAAAATATAGAAATGACGGTTATTATACAATATCTGCAATGCATTCTGGAAAATATATTGATGTTGCAGGAAGCTCAAAACAAAATGGTGCAACTGTTGACCAATGGGAGTACCATGGTGGAAATAACCAACAGTGGGTAATTAGAGACGCTGGAAACGGATATTATTACATAATTTCAAAATGTAATGGCTTGTATTTAACAGTTGATAACGGAAGGATAGTAACATCAAAATTAAATAATTCTTCAAGCCAAAAGTTTAAGCTTACTGTTCCAACTGCAATGAAAGGTACAAAAACATTAGAAGATGGAACTTATACTATTGCTTCGGTAGCAAATACAAGGCTTGTAATAGATATTCCTCATAGCTCTAAAAATAATGGTGAAAAGATTGAACTATGGAGAAATGGCAAAACTGCAAATCAAAAATTTAATATAAAATATGTTGGTGATGGATATTACACAATAACTGCAACACATGCAAATACATCAATAGAACTTGCCAATGGAACTACAATAATTGGAACTAAGATTACTCAATATGCTAACAATGGCTCTGATGCACAAAAATGGATTATAAAAGAAGCCGGAAATGGAGAATATTACATAATTTCTAAAAATAGTGAATTATATATGACTGTTGAGAATGAAGAAGTTAAAGAAGGTGCTAATTTAACAATTCAAAATTATTCAGGAAGAGTTGCACAAAAATTTACAATAACTGATTCTAAGGTTGTTGTTGACATAGACGATAACAAATATCCTGGATATAAAGCAGCACTTGAAAAATTATTAGCAGCACATCCAAACTGGAATGTAAAATTCCTATATACAGGATTGAAATTTGATAGTGCAGTTGCTGGTGAAGCAGAAGTACATGGAAGAAACTTAGTGGAAACATCAAATAGTGGAGAATGGGTATGTTCGACTTGTGGAACACAATTATATGATAGTGGCTGGTACTGTGCTTCTGAAAAAGCTATAGCATATTACATGGATCCAAGAAACTTTTTAGATGAAGTAAACATATTCCAATTCCAAGATGTAAATGAATATATGGACGAGGCTTGTACATTAGACGGAATAAAGGCTAAAGTAAAAGATACATATTTACAAAATTATGCCGAAGATATAGAAAAGGCATGTAGGAACACAAATGTAAATCCATACTACATAATTGCAAGATTAATTCAAGAACAGGGGAAAAATGGAACGCAAATCGGAAGAGGCATGGACGGTGGAGATGGAAAAACATATTACAACCCATTCAACATCAGTGCAAACGGAACTGGTTGGAATCAAATTTATGCAAATGCCTTAGCTAGAGCAAAAAGAGAAGGTTGGGACACAATGCAGAAAGCCTTAGAAGGTGGAATTGGTTTCTGCAAAGAAAACTGGCTAGAGAATTACCAAAATACACTATACCAAAACAGATTTGATATAGATTCAACAAATGGAACGGCTTTATATACTCACCAATATATGCAAAACTTAATGGGAGCATATAGTGAAGCACAAACATTACAAAGCATGTACAAAAATTCTAGTAAGCTAGATTCAAGCTTTACTTTCATAATTCCATTATATGAGCAAATGGATAAAACGGTTACACAATTACCATCTGCTAGCTCTGAAACATATCCTATGAATGTTGAAACAACAGGAACAAATGTACTTTTCAGATCTGGACCAAGTACTTCTTCAAGTGTAATTAGAACAATTTCAAACAAAGGAACAGTATTTTTATCAATAGAAAGAGGAATTAATTCGGACTGGCAAAAGGTAGTTGCATCAGATGGTACTATAGGATATATATCAGGAAAATATCTAAAACAAATTGAAGATGTTAAAACCTGCAATTATAAGGCTAATGTAAAAACTAATGATGGATATGGTTGTAATGTGAGGTTAGGACCAAGTACAGATGTTGCTAAGCTTACAGCACTAGCTGAAAATGCAGAAGTAACAGTAATAGATAATTCAACTTATAAAAATATAAATGGCTATGATTGGTATAGAATTATAATTTCAGATGGAAGGCAAGCATTTATACCAAGTATATATTTAAAGTAAATATATGAGCTAATGAAAAACAATTATTACAACATACAAAAGTATAAAAAAGGCTGAATATAATTAATTTATTTCCAGCCTGATTTATACTCTGAGGAAGGAGAAATAATATGAAGATGATAAACGAAAAAAGTAAAATAAAAACATTTATATCATTAATAGTTCTATTTGCGATAATGCTAATGATGAATAATGTTTATGCTGGAATGGCGGATTTTGACGACAAGACGGCAGATGCTCAAGCAAACGAGCAACTTGCAAATCAAGAAAAAGCAGAAAGTGGAAATGCGGGAAAATCAAATAATAATTATCTTGCAGCACTTGAAATTGATGGATACAAATTATCGCCTGAATTTGATAAACAAACTCAAGAATATACATTAAATTCTGAGGTTAAAGAAGACAGCATAACAATAAAAGCAACAGCTGACGATGAAAGAGCAACTGTTACTGGTACAGGGAATATAAAACTTCAAACAGGAGAAAATAATTTAAGAATAGATGTAAAGGCAGAGAGCGGAACTGTAAGAACATATTTTGTAAAAGTTACAAGAAAAATTGAAGATGAGACATTAAGACTTTCTTCCATAAAATTAAGTGCGGTTGATCAAAATGGTAATAAAGATGAGCTAGAATTATCACCAGCATTCTCAGAAAATGTATTTAGCTACACAACAAGAGTTTATAATGGAGCATCAAAAGTTGATGTAAATGCAATTTCTTCAAACGAAGATGCAAAAGTAACGGTAGAAGGAAATAATGATTTGAAAGATGGCAATAATTCAATTATTATAACTGTATCCAAAGAAGGAACAACAGGAACAGTATCTTACAAAATAGACGTCATTAGAGAAAATAATATTGTAACTAATTCTACAGTTGCTACAGCAGAACAAAATAATAAACTTGCAATTTTAGCTATAATAATTGTGGTAATTATACTTTTTGTACTATTAAGAAGAAAAGAGAAGAAAAGCAGACATTAAAATTAAAAAATATAATATAAAATTTTGACAAGACAGATATTATATAATATAATGATAACGAAAATAAAAAGAAAGGCAAAATGAGATGTCAAAGGAAGAGCAAGAAAATAGGATTATTGTTGATCATGTATACAAAACTTTCAATATATACATGGACAAGGCAAATAGTTTAAAAGAAAAAGTATTATTTTGGAATAGAAATAGAAAAGAAAAAAGAGAAGTATTAAAAGACATAAATCTTACAATTAAAAATGGAGAGGCTGTTGCATTAATTGGTGTTAATGGAAGTGGAAAATCTACATTGCTTAAATTAATGACTAAGATAATTTATCCTAATAAAGGTAAAATTGAAACTCACGGAAAACTAACTTCTTTATTGGAACTTGGCGCAGGATTTCACCCTGATTTCTCAGGAAGAGAAAACATATATTTTAATGCTTCAATATTTGGTCTAACAAGAAAGCAAATAGATGAAAGATTAAATGATATTATAGAGTTTTCAGAATTAGGATCTTATATAGATAACCCTGTAAGAACTTATTCATCAGGAATGTATATGAGACTTGCGTTTGCTGTTGCTATTAATGTTGATGCGGACATACTATTAGTCGATGAAATATTAGCTGTTGGAGATCAACATTTCCAAGAAAAATGTATTGCAAAAATGAAGGAATTAAAGGCACAAGGAAAAACTATGGTATTCGTAACACACAGCATGGGAACAGTAAAAGAATTCTGTACAAGAGCCGTATGGTTGAGTGACGGAGTTGTAAAGATGGACGGAAAGCCAGATGATGTAATAGAAGAATATTTGAAGGAGACTTTGTAGATGAACATAATAAAGGATTTATACTCATATAGAGAACTATTGAAAACAAACATAACAAAAGATGTAGGTGGAAAATATAAACATTCATTTTTAGGTGTATTATGGTCTTTTATAAATCCGCTACTTCAAATTGCCGTATATGCATTGGTGTTCCAAGTAATATTGAAGAGCAATATAGAGAACTACACAGTATATCTATGCTGTGGTTTAATTCCGTGGCAATATTTTTATAATGTTGTTATAAGAGGAGCAGCTGTAATGGTTGATAATGGCAATATTATAAAAAAAGTGTATTTTCCACGAGAAATTCTGCCAATATCACTTGTTGCAAGTGAAGGAGTAAACTTTTTAATTGCAACAATAATTATACTAGGATTTGTTGTTTTTGGTGGAATCGGATTATCATGGAATATATTATGGTATTTCTTAATACTTTTAATACAATTTATTGTATCAATAGGAATATCATTAATTGTAAGTAGCTTAACAGTATACTTTAGAGATTTATTACACTTATTAGGTGTATTTATGCAATTATTATTTTATGCAACACCAATCGTATATTCGATGGAGGCTGTACCAGCCAACTTTAGATGGCTGTTAAGATTGAATCCAATGTCATATCTAATAGATGGATACAGAGCAATATTTTACAATAGAACAATGCCAAACTTTAGAGAATTATTAATTGCATTTATAATGGGAATTGTTCTTTGCGTTGTTGGATATTTTGTATTCAAAAAATTAGAGAAGAGATTTGCAGAGGAATTATAATTTATTATACCAAAACCATAAATGTTAGAAATAATGTTTATGGTTTTTTGTTGCTTTTTGTCGTACTTCTATTGCTTTTTTAGACTTTAATATATATAATAATCTTGAAAAATAGAATCATAAAAGGAAAATATTTATGGAAGAAAATAAGAAAAAGAAAAATATTGAAAAGAAAAAAACATCTGATATAAAGAGCTTATTTACAATAGAAAATTTGTTGTGTTTTTTTATAATAATATGTCCAATATTAGATGTTGCAAGCTTTCTTTTTAGAAATTATTTTAAAACCAATATTTCAATATCTACATTTATAAGACCAATTATTCCTATTATAGGAATTTGCTATATATTTTTTAAAGACAAGCTGAAACCTCAATTATTTATAGCTTGTGCTTGCTATGCGGTTTATGCAATTTGCCATCTCTATATTTTTTACAAGCAAAGAGCAGGCTGTGCGTATGGTACAATTATTCAAGAAATTCAATACTTAACAAATTATACTTTCATGATAATGAATTTGTTTATTTACACATACATATTTGCTCACAAGAATAGAGAAAAAGAACTAAAAGAAAAAAAACCCAAAAAAACAATTAATAAGCTAAAAATGTCAGTGCTAATTTCACTTGCCATTTATATAGCACTTATGTATATTTCATTAATTACAGGAACATCTTCATATACATATAATGAAGTACAGATTGGATATAAGGGATGGTTTGAATCAGGAAATAGTATTGGAACAATAATGTTGCTTGAGATATTTATTGTACTTCCTAATCTAAGTAAAAATAATAGAACAGAAATTAGAATTTGGTCGTTTATGCTAATAGTACTTGCAGGAGCATATCTTTGCACTTTGTTGGGCACAAGAACAGGATTGTTTGGATTTATAATTGTAATTCTGGCATATTGTGTTATTGGCATAATTAACAGTTTAATAAAAAATAACAGAATAAATAAAAAAGCATTACCTGCATTTTTGATTACTCTTGTTGTTATTGGAGTTGCAGTTATAGGGTTTGGTTCAAAAACTATTGAAAGAAGAAAAGATTTACAAGACAGAGAATCACAAATTTTAGATACAATGACAGGAAAGACGGCTCATGTAACAGGAGATATTGTTGAAATCGTTAGAAAAATAAAGAATAATGAAATAGATGAAAGCTACATGCAAGATAGTATGCAACAAGCTTATTTGAATTTATATAATATTGCAAACGAGAAGCAGATTACAAATACAAATATGCGTGCATTACAATTTATATATCATAGTGAATTGATAAAAAATCAAAACAGTATTCCAATGCTTCTTTTTGGAAATGGATACATTCTTCATTTTTATGAAATGATTTTTGAAATGGAAGTTCCAGCATTCTTATATAATTTTGGAGTTATAGGATTTTTCTTATATTTTATGCCATTCTTGATGATTGCAATTTATGGAACATATATAATGGTAAAAAAAATAAAGAATATAAATATTGAATTTTCTATGAGTGTTTTAGGACTATGGTTTGCAATATTTATATCATTCTTATCTGGATACACATTCTTTAATTCATCTAGCATGATGATTATAATAGTTCTTGCAACTTTTATAGTAAGTGGTTGTAAAGATTTCGATGATGATGAAATGAAAATATATAATGGAAAGGTAAAAGAATGAAAAAAATTATTTTTGGAATAACTGGTCTTACACTTGGAGGTGCTGAGAGGGTATTAGTAGATGTTGCAAATAAGCTTATAGCAAAGTATGATGTTACAATTTTTACAATTTATGCTGGAGGAGAGCTAGAAAAAGAGCTTGACTCTAAAATAAAACTTATAAGTCTATTCAATTTTAAGTATAATGATATGGGAAAATTAAAGAAAAAATTAATACCAATCAAAGTCTTGTTGGAAAAGAAAAAAATATTTAAAAAATATGTTCAGAGTGGTGGATATTCTACACAAATCGCTTTTTTGGAGGGGCCTATTACTAGAATTTTTAGTGTAAAAGACAAAAAGTCTACTAAAATTGCATGGATTCACAATGATATTTCTAAAGTTTTTGGGAAAGGACCAAAATCTAAAATTAAGAGAATTTTAGACAGAAATATATATGAAAAGTTTGATACTCTTGTATTTGTTAGTATAGATAATTTGGACAAGTTTAATAAAGTTTATGATGATATGGATTTACCTCATGAAAAGGTTATTAACAATTACATAAATTGCGAAAGAATACTAAAATTAGCAGAGAAGGACTTAATAGAACAAGATAAGAAAGTATTTGCAACAGAAGAAAATGATGGACCAATAATAGTTCAAGTTTCAAGACTTGTAAGTCAAAAAGC
>OGWY01002994.1_pt1 | contig 11673 bp, 9 predicted proteins | sample 1576121 | NCBI WGS metagenome assembly OGWY01 (sample SAMEA3541543, study PRJEB24748) | human gut metagenome | biome: human gut; feature: human-associated habitat; material: faeces | place: China | collected 2012 | reverse complement strand
CCCCCTCTGCGGAGGCAGCGTCCCCTTTCTGACCCCGGCCGCTGAAGGCTGGACGCATAAAGGGACGCTTACGTTGCTCCATTCTTCCGACCTGGAAGCTAAAAACACGTTGTGTAATCCTTCGACAGTAGTCCCGCTCGTTTCTGATATTGAGGTGGAGGCTCCGCAGGGAGAAGTGAACTTGAGACCGCTTAGTTTCTCCGTCTATCGTGTCAAATTATGAATAATAGTAGGTCCTGCCATTGATCGTTTTCGTGCAACCGGTATAGGAGCTTTCGGTGACAGGCCGGACCAGTATTTTGGAGCTTGTTTCGAACGCCGGAGACTTGCCAGGACTTGACCTTACTTCCTTTCCCAACAAAGGCCAAGGACGAACCATGCCTTGTAGTAGTCCTTGGCCTTATTGTACATTACCTTTTACTTGGCCTATTTTAGATGAAATTCCTGAATCGTTCCAGACTTTTTGTTATTTCAAATATTTATGGAAAAAGTGTTCGATTTTGTCGAACGGGATTACTGACAGGTTGTCGTAAAGGTCGACATGGTTGGCACCGGGGAGGATCAGCAACTCTTTGTTATCACCCGTTAGTTTCTTGAATGCGTCTTCGCTGAAATAACGGGAATGGGCTTTCTCGCCGTGTATCATGAGTACGGCACTACGGCTTTCGTCGCTGTAAGTAAGTAAAGGCATGTTGATGAACGAAAGAGCCGATGTCTTGTTCCATCCTCCGTTGGAGTTGAGTGACCGTTTGTGATAACCACGGTCGGTCTTATAATAGTTGTGATAGTCTTTTACAAACCAGGGGACATCGTCGGGGAGTGGATCGACCACTCCGCCGGTGAGGGCGTATGAGCCGTTCTTCGTGTCTATTGTACGTTGTTCGTTGAGTTGGCGGCGGAGTTCATGGCGCTGGTCGGCATTCATGGAGTCGAAATAGCCGTTTGCGTTTACCCGGCTCATGTCGTACATCGTGGAAGTGACTGTGGCCTTGATGCGGGTATCGATCGTGGCAGCGTTGAGTGCCATACCTCCCCATCCGCAAATACCGATGATGCCGATGCGTTCGGGATCGACGTCATCGTGTGTAGAGAGGAAATCCACAGCTGCGCAAAAGTCCTCGGTGTTGATGTCGGGAGAGGCTACATAGCGGGGTGTTCCACCACTCTCTCCAGTGTATGAAGGATCGAAAGCGATGGTTAGGAAACCGCGTTCTGCCATTGTTTGTGCGTAGAGGCCTGATGCTTGTTCCTTCACGGCCCCGAAAGGACCGGATATAGCGATAGCCGCCATTTTCCCGTTTATATTCTTTGGTGTATACATATCGGCTGCAAGCGTGATGCCGTAGCGGTTGCGAAATGTTACCTTACTGTGATTCACTTTATAGCTCTTCGGGAAAATCTTGTCCCATTCTTTTGTCAATTCTAAGTCTTCCATTTCTATATTCTTTTTATCAGTTTGAATTATATTCTCTTCAATTATCCTGTTTCCTGCCTCCATTGCCGTGACTCCAGCCATCAACAATGCTAATGCTATTATTTTTTTCATATCTTTTGTGTTGATTTGGCCGATGCGCAACCAACAATGGTATTAGCCGGCACATTTTTGAATCTATTGCATTGATTTTTTTACAAAGGTCGGCATGTATTCTTTTTCTCTTTGTAGATAAATTACGGATATTATGCCCTGAATTACTGTTTTGCCGATATATACCAATCTGTTCGCGACAAAATCTCCCGGAGAGGGATGTTTGTTAGTTTGCTCTCGATCCAAGCTGTAAAATCGAAAGTTTTAAGGAGTTGTTTTTCGTATTTGTCTTGCCGGATACGCATTATATCCTTTTGGTATTGTGACCACAGCTTCTCTTGGTCTTTTTTATAGATGGGCAATGGATGGGCCATTAGGAAGCGGAATAGTAGTTTTTCGGTGATATACACTTGCTTCTCGTAACCGATCATTCGCTTGATGGAGCTTATTTCGTTTGCGAAAAAGCAATAGTCCCCTAGTTCTGCCTGGATAAGGAGATTGATGAGGCGGGCTGTTTTGTAGGACGGCAATGTGTGGAAGAATTTGCCGGAACCGAATATGTTTTTCATGCTTTTACGGGCTTTCATCGGTTCTCCCAGGCAAAGATAAAGGATGGAAGAATAGAGGGATAGTTTTAGTTGGGTTTCCGGTCTGGTCATGGTTGCTTTCTTAGCAAAAAAATCGGTATAGGTCTCTGTAAGATGCACTGCCGCGTCAAATTGTCCGGTGTTGAGCAATCCCGAGAGTTCGTACAGGTAGTGGCGTCCTTGTACTTCCATCAGGAACTCTGTTGGGTAGTTGCCCGTGCTGATTTCTTTCAGTTTGGACAAAAAGAAAGGCATTTCCTGGTATAATCCGGCAACGTGCAGGCTGTTCAGTACTCCCTCTATGGCGCTCAGGTAGTAGATCGGTGGGTTGAGGATTAGATGCCGGTTCGCTTCGAAAAGCGCGATCAGTTCCTGATAGAAGCGGATCGCCGATTTATAGTTTCCGGCATTCAGGTAGTAGGTCGCTTGGAACAACAGGTGAAGTTTGTGTGCCTCGAATCCCTGGTAGGAATGGTTGGCGATCAAGTTCAGTTCGCTTAAAACAAGATCGTTCAGGTTCTCTTTCTGTTTGTTCGAACGGGCATACCCTTTATAGGTAATGCGGTATTTCAGAATATCATATAGTTGCAGGTGGAGGTTCGTGTTGCGGGCATATTTCATTACGTCGTTAATCTGCATTTGTTTGTTTACCAGTTCTTTCTCGCTGATGCCTTCGAAACCGAGTGTGCTTAGATATTTCAATTCCGTACGGTAAATCAGAAGGAGGAGTGGATCGTTTTCGTATGTGACGGCCAGCTTCTTTGCTTTTTCCAATTCTGCAAGTGCATTGTCGAAAAGTTCCCGTTCGAAAAGAATGCCAGCCTTTGTGATATAATTGAAGATAGTCGTCTGTATGTCTTGTTTCTCCCTCAATTGGACGAGGCAATCCAACAATACCCGATAAAGATGCTTGGCTGCTATCTCAAAGCTTTTTTCGTTCACTTTGCCGCAAAACTTCTCATATATTTGTTCGGCGGAGAAGCCTTCGCATGCCAGGTCGTATAGAACCATATAATGTTTATCCCCGTTTTGCAGGTTGGTATAGAGTCTGATGTATCGTTTTTCCGCTTTGGAAAGCGACTTGATCAATAGCATGACCTGATTGAGTTTTGTGGCCTGTTTCATAAATTTATCTGTTTGTCTATAAGATATATTTTGTATATGTTATTTACAAAAATAAGATTTGGGTTTATCTTTTCCAAAGAATTATGTGGAAAAAAGAAACGATATACATATTATATTTGTAACGCTTCATTGCAAATGATTCATAATTTAATACGAAATAAAATATGGACACAACACAAATATCCAGACGACAAATCCTGGTGGTTGGGAGTTGCAATACCGATATGGTTATAAAAGCCGCTCATCTGCCTCGTCCGGGTGAAACGATTTTGGGTGGACCATTCTTTATGAATCCCGGTGGAAAAGGGGCGAACCAAGCTGTGGCGATAGCGCGTTTGGGTGGTTCCGTCACTTTTATATGCAAGACCGGAAGTGATATATTCGGTCACCAGTCACAACAACTTTTCGAGGAGGAGGGAATCAATACCTCTTATGTCTTTTCAGATTCCGGGAATCCTTCCGGCGTAGCCCTGATCACGGTGGACGAAAAAGCGGAAAACTGCATTGTCGTCGCTTCGGGAGCGAATGCTAACCTTCTGCCGTCCGATCTAGCGAAGGCAGAGGAGGCTATTGAGTTGGCTGACTTGATCCTGATGCAGCTGGAGGTCCCGATGGAGACCGTGTGCTTTGTTGCGGATATCGCCTGGCAAAAGGGGAAGAAAGTGATTCTGAATCCGGCTCCGGCACATCCATTACCGGCCGATCTGCTCCATCATTTATATTTGATCACGCCGAACGAGACGGAAGCGGAGATGATTACCGGTGTGAAGATAACGGACGATATTTCAGCGGTGGAGGCCGCCCGTGTCCTTTCGGGAATGGGAGTGCAGCATGTTATTATTACGCTGGGATCAAAAGGGGCACTTATTTGTAGCGACGGAGAAGCCGAGATAGTTCCCGCTTTGAAAGTAGAAGCTGTCGACACGACTGCCGCCGGCGATGTATTTAATGGAGCCCTGACTGTCGCTTTGTCCGAAGGGCGAAATTTGAAAGAATCCGTCCGGTTTGCCTGTAAGGCTTCGGCTATCTCGGTGACACGTGTAGGGGCGCAGTCGTCAGCTCCTTATCGGAACGAAGTGGATATATTCGATTAATCAAATCTTGTATAAATTCAATAACATGAAAAAAACGATTCTTTTTACCTGTTTGACCGCTTTGCTGGCGGCCTGTTCCGGAAAATCGGCTGTAACTGCTCCGGATGAAACGACGGTGCAGCCTGTCAACCTGATATTGGATACGGACCTGGGACCGGATTATGATGATGTCGGTGCGATGGCTCTGATGCACGCGTTGGCTGATAGTGGGCAAGTGAACATTTTAGCGGTTGTTTCGTCTAATAAGGACGAGCATGTCGTACCCTGCATAGAAGTGCTGAACACCTATTTCAACCGACCGGACATTCCTGTCGGTGCCCCGAAAAGCGAGGGTGGCGTTTCGCTGACCACCTGGCATAAGACAAAATGGACGGAAGAGCTTCCGGCGCGTTATCCACATAAAACGGCAAAAACCTCGGATGCTTCGGATGCGGTGAAGGTCTATCGCCGGATTTTGAGTACGCAGCCGGATAGCAGCGTTGTGGTTTGTACGATCGGTTTTTTCACCAACCTGAAGGACCTATTGCTTTCCGGTGGTGACGAATATAGTCCGCTTTCCGGCTGTGATTTAGTCGCGAAGAAGGTGAAACGGGTGGTTTCGATGGCAGGTTTGTTTCCCGAAGGGAAGGAATTTAATGTCTATTGTGATACCCCAGCATCCCGTGTGGTGGCAGAGCGATGGCCTACGGAAATCATATTTAGTGGTTTTGAAATCGGAAATATGATTTTTACCGGGAAGAAGCTGGTCCAGATGGATGTGAAAGACAGTCCTGTGAAAGATGCCTATTCGCTCTGTTTTGCCGAAGGCGATCCAAATGGCCGGATGAGTTGGGATCTTACGGCTGTGCTGGTGGCAGTCAAAGGGTATGAACCTTATTATAATGTGGAGCGCGGAACGTTCCGTGTCGTGAATGATGAAGGAGCCAATAGCTGGACACCGGATGGGAAAGGTAAGGACCTTCGTCTGATCGAGAAAGTGCCGGCGGTGGAGATGGCGGTTCTTATTGAAAATTATATGATGCATCAACCTGTTTCAAAGTAAGGAAGTTATGTTTATAGTACAAGATTATTCGTTGGCGATCCTATTTTGTGTTGTCACAATGCTTTGTTGGGGATCGTGGGGAAATACACAGAAGCTAGCCTCGAAGACTTGGCGGTATGAGTTCTTTTATTGGGATTATGTGATTGGAGTGTTGCTCTTTTCCGTTTTTTCCGCTTTTACGTTGGGCAGCTTTGGCTCTGAGGGGCAGGGGTTTCTGCTTAATTTGGCACAAGCTGATATGAGATCGTTAGGGAGCGCTTTCCTGGGGGGCATTATTTTTAATGCAGCCAATATCCTATTATCGGCAGCTATTGCAATTTGCGGCCTGTCGGTAGCTTTTCCGGTCGGAATCGGGCTGGCGTTGGTATTAGGCGTATTAGTCAATTATTTCGGAGCGGCTAAAGGAGAACCTTTGTATATCTTTATTGGCGTAGCTCTGATCGCAGTTGCTATCCTGCTGAACGGTCTGGCCTATAAGAAAGCATTGGTCGGTTCGAAAAAAGTGTCGGGAAAAGGTCTTTTTATTTCTGTCGCAGCAGGTGTGATCATGGCTTTCTTCTACCGTTTTGTTGCGGCTTCGATGGATCTGGATAATTTTGCAGAGCCCGCATTGGGCAAGCTGACACCTTATACCGCTGTGTTTATCTTCTCTTTAGGCGTGTTTGTTAGTAATTTCCTGTTTAATACGATCGCTATGAAACGTCCGGTGGAAGGTGAACCAGTTTCTATCTCCGGTTATTTCAAGGGGAATACCAAGACACACTTGGTGGGTATATTAGGAGGCGTTATCTGGTGTATCGGGCAGTCTTTTAGTATGATCGCTTCTGAAAAGGCTGGAGCTGCCATTTCGTACGGTTTGGGGCAGGGGGCGACACTTGTATCCGCACTTTGGGGGATTCTGATATGGCATGAATTCAGAAGAGCTCCACGTTCTTCGGATTTTCTGAATGCCGGAATGTTCGTCCTGTTTGTGATTGGCCTGGGCTTCCTTATTTATGCAGGGGCGTGAGTCGAAGTCTAAAACAAGAACGGTTCCGGGGAAGTTGCAATAATTTTGGTGCGTTTTATCTCAGCTATAAGTTATTTATCGCGAAAAAGCCTTACATTTGTCTTAGTTTCTTGTTTATTGGATATGTACAAAACTAAAAAGCAGGCTTTATGAAAGAGGATAATGATATTTTCAAGAAGTTCCGGGACTCTTTTAGTAAGATTGACGGACATTTCCATATATTAGAACAGCGTGTACCCGTAGAACGGCAGATGGAATATTTTAAATACTCGGAAAAGATCAGGAAAGATCAGGATAAGCCGGATATCTCGAAAATGGATTTTTCGGTTTTCGAGGATAGTCTGGATGATCCCGAATCGACTGTGGAACATAAGAAGTATGTATTGTCTATACTCGCTACCTCACGACAGGTAAAAGCATACAGGATATTGGAAGAATATGCCCAGGCTCCGGATCCGGATGTGGCAGACTGGGCATATATGGCTTTGATGGAAAGCCGTATCGCTCTGGAATCCGAACTGTCGGACGAGAAGCAGATTTATATCTCTACCGGTTTGGGAGGAAAAGGGGAGAAGTTGCGTTTTTATGTGCTGATCCTGGCGAATGAGCTGAAACCGTTCTTGGAGTATCAGAAGAAAGTGATTGAACGTGAATTCCCCTATTCCTTGGAAAAGGCGGGTTGCGAAATCGAGCGGTTGACAATAGGTGAAAAATGTATGGAGCTGGTTTTCCTGATCCCTGTCCGGGCAGATATCAAGCAGGCGCTGGACAAGGTGATCAACGAATGTAACCAGTATGGAAACTTTCTTTCGCAGGTCTTCACGATCACGAATGTGAAGGAGTTGTCGGCCGAGGAAGTGGAAGAGATTATAAAAAAGAATGGAGGAAACAGTCAAGCAAGCCATTAAATATGGTATAGTGGGAGTGAGTAATACGGTGATAACCGCCGTTGTCATCTGGATCATGATGAAGTTGTTCGGATGTTCGGATGTTGTTTCGAATATGGTCGGTTATGTAGCAGGCGTATTGAATAGTTTTATATGGAATAAGCAATGGACATTCCGAAGTTCGGCTGGATGGATCGGCAGTGCCGTCCGTTTCGGTGTCGTGTTCGGAGTGTGTTATCTGTTGCAATTGGGGCTTTTAGTGTATGTCCTGAATCCATACCTGTCGATCGACCCATATTATAACCAATTGATAGCAATGGCTTTTTACACGGTGATTAATTTTATCATGAATAAGTTTTATACGTTTAAAGCTTAAATGCAGATGAAGAAACTTGCGGTCATAGTCCCTTGTTATAACGAGGAGTTGGTCATTGCCGAATCATACCGGCGTACACGGGAGGCGTTGCATAAGCTCCCTGTTTTAACGGAAATTATCTATATCAACGACGGCAGTAGAGACCGGACGCGTCTGATGCTGGACGAGATCGCGGCTTCCGATCCGCAGGTGAAGGTGATCCATTTCTCCCGTAACTTCGGACATCAGCCGGCTGTCACGGCAGGTATCAACAATTGCGATGCCGACTTGGCTGTCATTCTGGATGCCGATATGCAGGACCCTCCCGAACTTATCCCATCCATTCTCGAATTGCAGGAAAAGGAGCAGGCGAACGTGGTTTATTGCGTCCGCAAGTCCCGCGAAGGGGAAGGGCTTTTCAAGAAAGTGACGGCGAAGGCTTTTTACCGTATGCTGAACTACATGAGTGATGTGAATTTCCCGTTAGATACAGGCGATTTCCGCTTGATAGACCGCAAGGTGATGGATCAGTTCGACCGTTTTCAGGAGCGTGGAAAATATATTCGCGGACTGATCAGCTGGGTAGGCTTCAAGCAGGTTCCTTTCTATTATGAACGAGAGGCACGTATTGCCGGAGAAACGAAATACCCGTTCAGCAAAATGTGGAAGTTTGCCACCACCGCTATGCTTTATTTCTCCAAGAAACCGTTGCGCCTGGCGACAAGCTTGGGCTTTATCGCCGTATTGGTCGGCATCGTGCTGGCCGTCTGGTTTACCTTAGGCAAGATATACGGCTTCAGCAATGCTGAAACAGGTTGGACTTCCATCATGACCTCCGTTATTTTCTTTGGCGGCGTCCAATTGCTGACAGTCGGTGTGTTAGGGCAATATATCGGCATCTTGTTTGACGAGATCAAAGCACGTCCGGAATATATTATCGATGAGAAGAAGAATTTCTAATCTGAATCTGGCTATTCGTGAATAAATACCCCATCGATCCAGATCGTAGCCTTTTGTCCTTTGAATTTGAGCAGGACATAATTCGGATCAGCCGGTCCTAACGGGAAGTGTGCGATAAACCATTCCTGCCAGAGCTCCTTTTTTATTTCAGCATCGGTAATTACCTCTACCTCTCCGGTTAATGCCACGCTATTGCCATTTTCGCTATAGCATAAGCCTGCTTTGGGATTCAGACGGAAATCTTTCGTTTTCAGAGAGTCGTTGCCGGTTGCCATCCAGACCACGGAATATCCTTCCGATTTGATTTTGCTCATGGGGACAGGGCGGGGATACCCTTCTTCGTTGACGGAAGTAATAACCACAACCTCGCAACGTTGCAATAACTGTTCTGCTTTTTCTTTCATAAGTTTCATATTTCAATGTTTTATTAGTTACGTGCAAATGTAGGGGTGGAACTGCCCTGCTCTATTGTAAAAAAACGACTTTTTCATTCCAGGTAAGTCAGCAAGACATCTTCGGGGATAGGGATCGAGAGGAAAGAAGCCGGTGTATTGCCGGATAACTGCCGGATTTCCTTATTGAAGTGGGAGAGGTCGTAATAGCCCGCTTCAACGGCAATCGTAAGCAGGTTGTCCGGTACGCAATTTTTCAGCAGGTCGATGGTGTTTCTGAATTTCATGATCCGGCTGTATTCTTTTGGAGTATAGCCGGTATATGCTTTGAATTTGCGTTCGAAATGACGTTGGCAAATGCAGATTTCATCCATCAATTGCAGGATCGGGAGACGCCCTTTCGAGCGATTAATCTGCTGCACGGCGAACGGGATCTGAGGATCAATCTCATAGTTGTCTTTCAGGCGGTGGATAAGGAACCGTTCGATCAGGCAAATCTGCTGCTGTAAAGTCTGTGCTTCACATAATGATTCGGCAAACGAGTCTGTAAAGAGAAGCGTCAAGTCGTTGCAGCTTATCCTCTGGTTCGTAAATTCAGAGAGAGGCGGTTTGCAGAAAGCGGTTAACCCGCAAGGATGGAAACGGACTCCCAGCATGTGAACGCTCGGCGTGTTCGTGACCAATTCCGAGAAAGTAGTCATCGGACCGACGAAGAAGCAACGATAGGGTTGCATGACCGGCTGGTTCGTGCCGACACATTGTGCAGTGTCTCCAATGGAAAAGATAAAGTCGCAGCAACCGTCCGGCAATATTTTGAAGTACGTGCCGAGTTCGGTTTTTCCTTTGAATACCCAATATTTATCAATGTAGGCCGACAATAGTCCGCAAGGTTGATATTCCGTGTACATATTTTTCTTGTTTTAGCGCGTGGCGAACGGGTGGATTACCGAACAAATCTGAGTCACCAGCCTGCGGATATTTTCTCTCGCAAATTCCGGTTCCATCGCTTTCTCCATTGTGACTGGACCGGGTGTGATCGAGAATATTCCCTGGAAGCCGGCCCGGTTCATTTGAGCTGCATCTTCTATGCTTCCTGCAAGTACTATGACGGGAATATTTTGTTTCCGGGCCTCTTCCAAGATACCGGAAGGCACTTTCCCCATCACTGTTTGCCGATCAGCCCGTCCTTCACCGGTAAAGATCAGGTCGGCTCCCGTTATTCTCTTACCGAAGTCCAGCACGTCGAGCATCAGGCGGATACCCGGTTTCAACTCGGCATTCAGGAACGCAAGGAAACCTCCGCCCATTCCTCCGGCTGCCCCAGCTCCGGGGATATCCGAAATGTCTTTGCCAGTAGTCGACAGGATAACCCGTGAAAGTGCCTGCATACCGGTATCCAGTTCTTTGACCATCTTGGCATCGGCTCCCTTTTGCGAAGCGAATACGTAAGCCGCCCCGTCAGACCCGCAGAAGGGATTGCGTACATCGCAGGCAATCGTGAAGCGGGTCTCCTTTAAAGCCGGATGTACGGCAGATGTATCGATGGAGGCTACCTGCGACATGATCCTGCCTCCTGTCCCCAACAGATTTCCCCGCTTGTCCAGGAAACGGAACCCTAAGGCTTGCAGCATACCTAACCCTGCATCGTTGGTGGCACTGCCGCCTATGCCCACGATAAAATGGCGGCAACCTTGTTCGAGGGCGTCGAGAATCAGTTCTCCCGTCCCGTAAGTAGTCGTCAGCATCGGATTCCTTTTGTCTTCGGGAACCAAAGGCAAGCCGCTGACGGCTGCCATCTCGATCAGAGCTGTTTGCCCGTCGCCCGAAATACCGTACCGTCCCTGCACGAGCTCCATCAAAGGACCGTGTGCCGGCAGGGTCCGGTATTTCCCTTTTGTTGCGGAGGTGAGTATGTCTAACATTCCTTCGCCTCCGTCGGCGATCGGAAACAGCAAGGTCTCGCAATCGGGAAAGATCGTTTTGATACCTTCCATTACTGCACTTCCGGCTTCTTCCGAGGTCAGGCAGCCTTTAAAAGAGTCGATGGCTATTATTGCTTTATTCATTTTATCCGTCTTATAATGCTTCAGATGGTTTGTGAGTTCAAATGTATCTAAAGTTTATGAGAAATGACGGATTTCCAGAGAGAAAACAAAGCAATAAATAGATGCTCATTGGGAACAATTAGGTTAAAAAGAATGTTCCTTAAATAGAATTCAACATAAAAACAACTGAAATATGAAAGCAAATATAGGATTGATCGGGCTTGCCGTGATGGGCGAGAACCTGGCGCTCAATATGGAGAGCAAAGGTTTCACGGTTGCCGTATATAACCGGAGCGTACCCGGCGAAGAGGGAGTCGTAGACCGTTTTATCAATGGCCGGGGCAAAAGCAAACGTTTTATCGGAACGCATTCGATCGAACAATTGGTCGACTCGGTGAAAAGTCCTCATATCATCATGATGATGGTCAAAGCGGGGCGTCCTGTAGACGAGCTGATCTCGCAATTGCTCCCTTTCCTTTCGTCTGGCGATGTAATTATCGACGGAGGCAATTCTGACTTCCACGACACGGAACGTCGTGTGAAGGAGTTGGAAAAGAAAGGGATCTATTTCGTCGGAACCGGAATTTCGGGAGGCGAGGAAGGAGCCTTGCACGGCCCGTCTGTGATGCCCGGAGGGTCGGTGGAAGCTTGG
>OGWY01002987.1_pt1 | contig 11690 bp, 12 predicted proteins | sample 1576121 | NCBI WGS metagenome assembly OGWY01 (sample SAMEA3541543, study PRJEB24748) | human gut metagenome | biome: human gut; feature: human-associated habitat; material: faeces | place: China | collected 2012 | reverse complement strand
TATATTATTATAAAAATAACAAATCGAACGCTTGCAAAAGGGGAAATATATTCTTTAAGTATATTTGTTGATAATAATGAATACAAGTTTTATGCTTTTGCAGACAGTGGAAATAAGCTTCGAGAACCGTTTTCCGATTATCCGGTTATAATAGTTGACAAATCAAAAATGCCTGAAAAATGCGAGCGCCTGATTCCGTGCCAAACGGTGTCGGGACAGGGAATGTTAAAAGCGTTTAAGCCAGATAAAATTATAATTTCAAACGGCAAAAATAAAATTGAAATAACAAAGGTTTACGTTGCGTTGTCAGACGTTAATTCAAAAAAATTCTCGGCTGTTTTATCTAATGAATTGATTAATATTTAAGGTGATTATATGTTGAATTTAATTAAAAAACTATTTTTAAAGTTGTTTAAAAAGCAAAAATGCTTCTATATTAACGGGCCGGAAACTCTGCCGCCTCCGCTTTCAAAAGAGGAAGAGCAGAAAATAATGGATGAACTTCAAAACGGAATTGAGGATAACAGAGAACTTTTGATAATACATAATTTACGTTTGGTGGTTTATATTGCAAAAAAATTCGAAAACAAAACCACCTCGACCGAGGATTTGGTCTCTATCGGCACAATCGGTCTAATGAAAGCCGTCAAAACCTTTAATCCCAAAAAGAATATCAAGCTTGCAACTTATGCCTCACGTTGCATAGAAAATGAAATCCTTATGCATTTAAGAAAGGTTAATAATATAAAAAGCGAAATGTCTTTTGATGAACCTTTGTCTGTCGACTGGGACGGCAATGAACTTACACTTCGTGACGTTTTGGGAACGGACCCTAACGATGTGTTTGAAGAAATCGAGTATGATGATGAAAAAAGGCTTCTTCGTCAAACGGTTGCCGCCCTGCCTGAAAAGGAGCGTAATCTCATGACGCTTCGCTTTGGATTAGACGGAAACGAAAGCTTAACTCAAAAGCAGCTTGCCGACAAAATGGGTATTTCTCAATCGTATATCAGCCGTCTTGAAAAAAGAATACTTCAAAAAATAAAAAATGAATTGAAGCGCTTGTCCGCTTAAGCATCAATCTAAATACCAAATAATTCTCTTTCGCATAGTATAAAATGTAAAATAATTTATAATGTGAAAGAGGATTTTTTTATGACTTTATATATAAAGGTAGGCTCGATTACGAATGCTCAGCGTTCTCAACGCTCGCTTAGGCAAAAAGGATATAAATCAATAATCAAAAAGCTTGAAAATCCGTCACCTCAAGACGGTTGCGGGTATATGATTGTTGTTAACACTTATACAGAAGAGCCGATTTCGATTTTAATTAAAGAAGGTATACAGATTAGGGGAGTGGAACGAGAATGATTTATCTTGATAACAGCGCCACTACCAATCCTAAGCCGCAAGTAGTTAAAAATGCAGTAATAAGGGCAATGAATTATTATAGCTTTAACAGCGGCAGAGGCGGATATAAAGAAAGTGTAAATACTTCTGATATGATTTTTTCCTGCCGTGAAAAGCTTTCTGAAATGTTCGGCTTTTTGTCGGAAAATATTGCCTTTACACCAAATTGTACCACGGCAATTAATTTTGCAATAAAAGGAATTTTAAAGCCCGGGGACCATATAATCATATCAAATCTTGAGCATAATGCCGTTGCACGTCCCGTTTATGCGCTTTTTAAAAATGGAATTATTGATTACGATATAGCTGATTTTTCTTTTGATAAAGAACAAACAATAAATAATTTTAAAAAACTTATTAAACCTAATACAAAGGCAATTGTTTGTATGCACGCTTCAAATGTATTTGGCTGTGTTTTTCCTATTAAAGAGATAGGCAAGCTTGCACACGAAAACGGAATAATATTTATTGTTGATGCGGCACAATCCGCCGGAATTTTGGATATTGATTGCAAAAGTGATAATATTGATATCCTTTGCGCACCGGGTCATAAAGGACTTTATGCTCCGATGGGTATAGGATTTATTGCTCTTAGAGATAATGTTGAGATTGGTACAATTATTGAGGGCGGAACAGGTTCAAATTCAATGAAACTTGCTCAACCTGATAATATGCCTGAAAGGTTAGAATCGGGAACGCTTAATAATGTCGGAATTATAGGGCTTTGTGCAAATATGCTTGATTTCCGGGCGAGAAAGGGGTGTGTCAATATTGGAAACACCAACAAATACGCAGGCACACAGACGGAAAAGAACCTTTGAAAGCCCCTTGCCTGAGAGCCTTAGACCCGGAACAAGTACACCTGCTTCGCAGCCAAGGCCAGGAAGGAGGGCTATGAGCAGATGGCTGCTCTCTTCCTAAAAGACCGCCAATAAAAGGATATATGAGGATGTCTGCAAAGTGGATGATAAAATCAGCTGCGGAACGGTCTGCCGTAACTTGGGGCGCTTAACTGCTGACGGGCAAATCTGTCATGTGCGCGTTCCAGGTACGGATCGGTATGACAGCCGAACAGACATGCACAATCATCTGAACTGTATGCAATGCGGTACGGCAGTAGATGCTCCTTTAGATTACCGGACAAAGATCGATACAACCGTTGCAGGGATTGCCCAGTAACGCAACATCTGAACTCCGTTGTACCACAAATTATCATAAAGCGGATACCAATTTCCCCGGCTGATATTATGATATAATACATTTCCCTTATATACATGGCTCATCGCATCTGCTCCCACCGGATACGTCCCACCTATATATATTACAAACACAATCCCTATTGCCAGAAATGCATATAATATCATAGCCAATACAATGCCTGCATTTTTCTTCACTGCACTCTCTCCTCGCTACTCAATCACTCGATCCAACACCTCATCAATGATCTCACTCATCTGACGATTGGAATTCCTGCGCACACTTTCCAAATAATCCTCATTGTGTTCAAAATTGATCACATAACTTCTCGTCGGTGTCTCACTACTCTCCATTCGGACAAGTTCTCCATCCAGATTTTGTACGATCTTTTTGATCGCACGCACAAAATAATCAGACATATTTTCCAATGTTGGAATAATATGGTCAAACGGCTCAATCTCATTGATCAAATGATTCTGATATTGATTGAAATACTCATCAATGGCTTTTTCATATGCATCAAACTGCACAAATTTCTGACCGTTCATTCGAATGTGAACCATAAATTCCCACGTATGCGGATGCTGTTCTCCCTCTTTACCATCAATAATAATATAATGATTGGCATTCAGGTAAAACTTAAATTTATATTCTCGATTGATCGCTCCACTATGCATGTTTCTTCTCCTTTCGTTCGCGCAATGCCTTCTGAAACTGAACATACACGGCCTGCAGCGATAGTTCCTCATCTTCTTTCGCCATCGTCTCCTCGACGTTAAACATCTCCTCACTTCCCGGAAGTCTGTGCAGTGCCTGTACCGCTTCCTCCATACGATATTGGATAAAGATCAATACAACGCCTAAATCTTCTGCATCAAAACGGATGATCTTTTCATCCAACAGCACCTGTGCCCGTTCTAAAAACTGTTTTTTCGCAGCTTCCGAAGCAAATGAAAGCCGTACAAGTGTAATTGGCGTCACTTTTCTCTGTCCTAATTTTTGGACAAACACATCCATCAGCCGGATATGGTACACATTCCACCGGGTATGATAATAATCCATCGCCTTGATCGTTTCGGTTTGCCGTTCAACAATACGGTTAAGCTCCTCTGTATGTGCTTTCATCTTAGCGAGCTTATTTTTGCGAATATCTGATAAAATACTAAACACCATTGTAGAAAGCAGCAATATGATCAAAATTCCATTAATGAATACCGACAACCCGATCTTGGAGGCCATAAAGGAATTATTATCCAAAATAACCGTGTCATTCGTCAATAAGCATATTGTATAACGTGCTCCGTTATAGCCAAAGATCACACCGGATGCCACATAACGGTCATCCCCCATCTGAATGATCTTATGAGATACTTTATTCACCGCCAGACTTTGTAAAAATTTGGTCGCACTGTCTCCGGAAAAAAAAGTATTAGATGTAAGTCCCTTATATCGGTTGGTCTCTGTGACATCTTTTACAAACAAAAGGGCTTTATTCTTCGTCAATGTCCAATATTTACGACTGGATGCATCCAACGAGCCTAATATCTTCGTCACAATCTCTTCATCGCTGCGGTCGTCCAACACATTGATCTGGTCAAGAACAAGCTGAACATACGCATCCTGCTGCTCTGCATAGATTGACAAAATGCTGTCCTCATAAGACTTCATCTGCTGATTGCCCACCCATGCCAGCACACCTACAATAATAATGATCGTGAATGAAATCGTCTTGCTGTTGATCAATAGCTCTTTCAGTTTATTACTTTTCACTTCAGCCCCTCGCCTTTCTATACGTGTTCCTCTGGTTTATTGACAATTGCCCTGATCTTGCGGATAAAACGCATTACAACCGCAAAATCATCGGTTATTGTTTTGCACAGACTATCCTTTTCCTGCGTAAAATTCTTTGTTTTCCACGCGCTATTGGTATTAATACTATTTACCACGCCTGCAAAGCGAATAAAGAACACTGCCAGATTGAATAGTGGCAGCAATGGCAATACATACCACTGCTTTGCATAATATTTCCGAATCTCCTTAAAGTTCTTTAAGAAGCCAACCGTCGATATATAGTAAAAAAAACCAATCAACACGTATAATAAATACAAAAATAACGTGGAATATCCCACCTGCGCAAAGGAATAATTCAAGCACATCAAGCAGATCAGCGCTAAATACCAGATCAAGCGTGGAAACGCAAAGGTGTGGTCATACACTAATGTCCTAACGCCTACATTCGTAAACATATTTCTGATTTTTAACTTGTTTTTCAAAAACAAATGTGATACTTCCAAACTTCCGCGCTGCCAACGCTGTCTCTGTGTATACAATTTATTGAGATCCTCGATCGGGTCTACAAAGAAAATCGCATCTTCGCAGATCCCAACTTTCGTCTTTAATAAATATTTCATCTGGAACGTAATCTGCGTATCTTCGCAAATAGTATCCGTATTATACAACTGTGACTTCAGCACAACTGATTTGCGAAACGCCGAAAACGCACCCGATAACGTATATACCGCATTGATCTCTGCCGAATAGTTACGTCCTGCCAAAAACGCCTGCGCATATTCCATAAATTCCATCTTACGCAAAATTCGTGGGAAGACTAACGGATACGCCTGTACCTGCTTCGGCTCTGTCAAAATAACCCCGGTCATGCACTCGATCGACTGATCATTTTCAAAACGGTACACCATATTGCGCAAGGCGGATCGTTCCAATAAACCATCGCTGTCAATATGGATGATGTACTTTCCCTCACTATTAAATAAGGCAAGATTCAATGCTTTCGATTTGCCTTGTTTTGCATTGAGCCACTGCATATGCAGCCCCGGAAACTTCCGCTGGCACTCGCAAAATACTTGAAAGCTGTTATCCTGCCCTTGATTATTAACAAGGAAAATCCGGATCTTGGAATCCGGATAATCACTGTCTTCAATCGATTGAATACACTGTTCCAATGTGTCCATTGAATTGTAGATTGGAATTATTAAAGAAATCTCCGGATCAATTGCCGGCTTTAATATTTTTTCCTTAAATAGATGCTTTTTAAGCAATACAAGCACACTTCCAACCGATGGTACAATCTCCATCATAACCGGTATTATGATCCATGCAGCCCAAAATAAAAATGAGTTGCAAAATTTATTTATTAGTTCCATACGTAAATCCGCCCACTTTCTGTCGAACAATCTGTGCTTTTGTAAATACAATAAAGTACAGCATGATCGACAAGCCATAAAATACGATTCTTCCAACAAAAGTATGTGCCATATAATAAGCTGACATTCCCTTGTAATAAATGATGACTCCGATCACTGTGATGCGTATCGCATTGGCAAGAATAATATAAACTGTTCCAATAACTCCTACCGCAATACGTTCATAGCGACTATACGCTTGAAAAAAGGCAAGTAATGACAAATATGCCATAATTTCCAAAATGCCGGAACACTCGAAATCGATCAACAACGAAATCGCACCTGCACGAGAATCTACAAACACTACACCATACTTAAAGTAAGCACTAAACATTCCCGTGATCTTGCCAAAAGCTCCTGCGATCGCTGCAACGACTTGTGCGAGCGGTTGTGTGCAATAGGGTCTGACAAATATCATCATCAAAACAAACAGTCCGCAACTTCCCCATATAAAGCGCCACGCCGGAAGATCACTCCGTCGCAGCGCCCATAATATATACAACCATACGATCAGAAATATGATTCCTGCAATTATCGTCATTCCTTCACCTTGCCTTATATCTGCACCACCGTCTGCCTGTCACAAATCATTCCAAATCGCTGAGCCGGTACACCCTCTCTGTTTATGCCGTCTTCGCCTTGGATCTGCGCTTGCGATAGAGCATCACTGCTCCTACAGATAATACGCAAAGCGAAATTCCCATTGCAGCACCTGTCGAAGTACCTGCGATCGTAACCCACTCCTGTCCGATATTAATATACTGTGCCTGTATCATCTTCATATCAGAAGCATCCATATCAAAATGCTCAGCCAACTTCTCCAGATTCACTTTGTATTCCATCTCGTCAGAAATCGAAACTCCATCTGCAGTCTGGCGTACGGTCAATTTCATCTGTCCATAAATCGGTGCATCCTTGTCATTGATACTAGATGCTGTCGATCCGGAATCCCGATCCCACAGATAGAACTCATAGGTTCCTGCATCCAGCCCCTCTAACTTAGGATTCATATTGATCTTACCATCTTTATCAACTGCAACCAAGCGGAAGTTAATGGAAGTCTTCTCTTTCTCATTAACGCGGATCGTAAACGGCTGGAACTCGCGCTCATTTTTATGTAAAGTAGAGAGTACATGTCCATACAATGTTGTACCGTCTAAATACAACGCTGCCTCTGCATCCTCGCCAACACCGCCACTCGTAGAATACTGTACTAACTGATGCGGATAATAATCCCAGTCTGTATAATTCCCGTCATATTTAATGCCATGAAAAGACTTATCCTTACTGTCATTCTCTTTGAGGTTAGCGATATCTTTGACAAACATATCCTCTGACATATAATAGCCAAACGAGATTGTATCCTTATACTGCTTGATGGCTGATGCCGGGATTGCAATCTCGTACTGTTTGTTCGAGTAAGAAACCTTGGCACCTTCAATACCATCAATAGAATTTTTATTCAATTTAAATGTTGTATTACGACCTAAATCTGTATAGATCGTATATTTACCATTACGCTTATCACCGGCTGATGTAGCTGAACCAACGCTTTTCTCCTTGATGTAGATATAGAAATAATCTCCATCAAATACGGTCGCCACCTCTTCCAAAGAAGCATCATTTACATCTGTACGTGCAACCGCATCCCAGTCAGTAAACGTTCCATCGATCGTAATACCCTGATACACTGCTTCCGTCGGCTCCGGCGTTGCGACTTCCTTAAGATTCTTAATATCACTGCTCTTTACCGTTGCCCCGCAATATTTGATCGTATAATCATCATCTACGAAAAATGTCTGCGGAATTGCAAATTCAATCTCATATTTATTCGCTTCCTTGCTTGGCTCATAAGCCCCTATCGCTCCGTCAATATCACCATACCAGGCATCCTTAAATTCCTTCAACATATTAACAAAGCGAATCTGGGTATTACGCCCTCCTTGACCGCTTGCATAGGAAATGTCTACGTAAGTATTTGTGATCGGAAGCCCCCATTCGTTGCCTCCGTTCTGCTGTACATAAAAATATACATACTTATCATCCTGCATTACTGCCCATTTTTCAATATTAGTGTTGGTCGATGTCTGCATTTCAACACCTTTCCACTCTGACACCTTGCCATCGATGGTAACTTCTGCTGCTGATGCGATCTGAAATGACGTCAATGCACTTACCGCCAATGCCATCGCACTGATCACTGCCAAAATCTTCTTCATCGTTACCACATCCTCTCTATCATTTTTATCTTAAAAGTTAATATTTCAGGGAAAAAGACAGGAAAATACCATCATCTTCCTGTCTCCCTGTTCCCTACTACTTAATATATCGACTTTTTTCGTAGTATCATTATAACAATTTGTCAAAATTCGTCAACCCCTTATTTTTAGGCATTTTATATACTTTTTTAAGTAGTTTTATACACTTTTTAAGCAGTTGACATTTCGAAAACATTTGCGTATTATTTTGTTCCAAAAATACGATCTCCGGCATCGCCAAGACCCGGACAAATATATGCATTTTCATTGAGCTGTCTGTCTACATGACCTACATAGATCTGAATATCCGGATGCTCTTTGTGCAATCGCTCCAGTCCCTCCGGGGCAGCAATAATGCACATAAACTTGATGTTCTTGCCACCATGTTTCTTGATCTGATTGATCGCATCCACTGCAGAACCACCTGTTGCCAGCATCGGGTCACAGACCACAATAGTACGCTCCTCGATCGGATTCGGCAGTTTGCAATAATATTCCTGTGGCTCATGTGTTTCCTCATCACGATACATTCCAATATGACCTACTTTCGCAGATGGCACCAATGCCAGAATGCCGGATACCATGCCAAGACCGGCACGAAGGATCGGAACAACGGCAAGTTTACGGCCTGCGATCATTGGTGTCATACACTTCTCGATCGGAGTCTCGATCTCAACATCTTCCACCGGAAGATCTGACAGCGCTTCAAATCCTTCCAACATTGCGATCTCGTCAACCAACTGACGAAACTCATTGGTTCCTGTGTTTTTATCGCGCAGCAAGGATATCTTGTGCTGAATCAACGGGTGCTCAAATACTACTACATTATCCATAATATACCTCCAAAATCAGTTGGAATTAACAACTTTATATTTCTTAAATCTTCGATACCATAACTATCATTTTCTATTTGTCATCGTGGTTCATAACATAACCCCCACGGCTCTGATTCTATTTGTCATCGTGGTTCATAACATATACCCCGCGGCTCTGATCTCCATCCGGATTCTTGCCAAACGTATAATCATTGCCCGGTAAAATGGCATTCAACAGGATTCCGGCGATCGCGGCTACTGCCAATGCAGTCAACGTGATCGTCGCACCACCGATTTTGAATGTCAGACCATCCGAAAAACCTAATCCACATACAAAAATGACACCGGCAATGATCAGATTTCTGGACTTTGTAAGATCCACTCTGTTCTCAACCACATTACGAACACCGATTGCAGAAATCATACCATATAGCATAAATGATACTCCACCGATAATGGATGCCGGCATTGTTGAGATCACTGCTGAGAACTTTGGTACAAAGGATAGTAACGCTGCGAATACCGCTGCAATACGAATTACTCTCGGATCATACACTCGAGACAGTTCCAATACACCGGTATTTTCGCCGTATGTTGTGTTCGCCGGTCCTCCGATAAATCCTGCGAAAGCGGTTGCAAGACCATCGCCTAACAGAGTTCGATGCAACCCCGGATCTTCGATATAGTTTTTACCAACTGTTGCAGAAATTGCTGACATATCACCAACATGTTCCATCATTGTTGCAATAGCAATTGGTGCCATAACAAGGATGGATGTAATATCAAATTTGCACATCTGGAACGGTGGAAGTCCGATCCACTTAGCTCCGGAAATAGAAGTGAAGTCAAGAATCGCCTTACCATTTGGATTCGTAATACCACAGGCTGTCAAAATCAGCGCAAAAGCATATGCAATTACAACACCCATAAGGATCGGAATGATCTTAAACATTCCCTTTCCCCAAATATTAAAGATGATGATCACCGCCAATGCTACAAAGGCGATCAGCCAATTGGTCGATGCATTTTGGATCGCCGATGGTGCAAGAGATAAACCAATGCAGATGATGATCGGTCCTGTTACTACCGGCGGCAGAAAACGCATAACCCGGTTTACACCGACCAGCTTAAAGATCAACGCAACGACCAGATACAGCAGACCTGCTACTACAATACCGCCGCATGCATATGCTACTTTATCATTAGCACTCATTGTTGCGTACATCCCGTGTTTCAAATTGGCCACGGTATAAAATCCACCTAAAAATGCAAAGGAAGATCCCAAAAACGCCGGAACCTTAAATTTGGAACACACATGAAATATCAGTGTACCAACACCTGCACAAAACAACGTAACCGCAACCGTAAGCCCCTGTGTGAGCGGTTCGCCGCATGCCTCCTTAAAGTAGCCGCCTACCAATATCGGCACCAAAATAGTCGCACCAAACATTGCAAACATATGCTGTATTCCAAGGATCAGCATTTTTGCTTTGCCAAGCTGACGTGCATCATAAATACCTTCTTTTGTCTCTTTCATTTTTTCCTCCAATATAATAATATTTTCAACTAAGGCCGTAAAATTTTGCAGCCCAAATCTACCAAATATCATAGCACGGAATGAAGATTGTAGCAATATTGTACTGTTATTTATAAAGCAAGATCCAACTGTGCTGCCACTTTTGACAATTGCTCTGCAGAAGCACTTAATGCACTTTCCTCCTGTTCGTTAAGCTGGATCGGCACACGAGTTTCCACTCCTTCTCTACCAACAACCGTAGGCATACTCAAGCAAATATCACTGATCCCATACTCTCCATGCATCATAGAGGAAATTGGCAGGATTGACTTTTCGTCACGCATAATGCACTCACAGATACGCTTAACCGACATTGCGATGCCATAATACGTCGCACCCTTCTTTTCAATAATATCATACGCACTGTTCTTAACATCGTCTGCGATCCTGTGCATTGCTTCTTCATGGTTAAAATGTCCACGTAATTCGCAAAAATCATTGACCGGAATTCCCGATACGTTAGTACTGCTCCAAGCAACGATCTCGCTGTCCCCATGCTCTCCAATAATAAAGGAATGAACGCTTCGGGAATCAACTTCCAAATGTTCTCCTAACGCATATTTTAATCTTGCAGTATCAAGTACTGTTCCGGATCCTATGACACGATTTTCCGGAAGACCGCTCAGCTTAACTGCAGTATATGTTAAAATATCAACCGGATTTGCCACGATCAGAAGGATTCCTTTATAGTTTCTCTTCGCAATCTCAGGGATAATGCTTTTGAAAATATTAACATTTTTGTTGACTAGATCGAGTCTTGTCTCTCCTGGTTTCTGGGCTGCACCGGCTGTCACTATGATCACTGCTGCATCCACAATATCATCATAATCGCCAGCGTATATTTTCATCTGTCCCGCAAATGGCAGACCATGCGCAATGTCCATCGCTTCGCCCTCTGCCTTATCGTGATTTGCATCAATCAATACTAATTCCGAAAATAATCCGCTCTGCATTAATGCAAATGCCGATGCTGAACCAACAAATCCACATCCTATCATCGCCGCTTTTCTTGTGTCTACCTGTTTGCTCATAGACTACCTCCATTTCACTTCTGTCAATTGTTACCTACTCAAGCTTCGCACATCCGGAGCCGCCATCGGGTCACATATTGCTTATTATGTCTGCAATAAATGTGATATTTTGCAGACGACAAGTTAACTTGCTCTGTCGGCAGCGAGCTAAGATAATTGCCGCAGAACGCAGAGTTTTTGCGTGATTTCTTATTTTGTTA
>OGWY01002974.1_pt1 | contig 11732 bp, 3 predicted proteins | sample 1576121 | NCBI WGS metagenome assembly OGWY01 (sample SAMEA3541543, study PRJEB24748) | human gut metagenome | biome: human gut; feature: human-associated habitat; material: faeces | place: China | collected 2012 | reverse complement strand
CACGGCAATATCCGGACTCTTTCTCATAGAGATAAGCTGAAAACTTGAAAGCTCACTGTATTTATAGATAAAAGTGATGACGAAGGAATATCTGTAGAAGATCCATTTGATTTTTCAAAATATGTAAATAAAATTGAAAATGGAAATAGAGTAACAAGCCCAAAGGGCGAGATAGAAGCAAATAATGGTGATTCAATAGAATATACAATGTATTTAAAAAATAAAGGTGATGATTACGATTTATCTGGAAACAATGTAGTAATGGTCGATGTAATTCCATCAACAATAGCATGGGATCCATCAAATGTATATTATACAATTGGTGATGATGAGGATACTCATTATACAGCAAATATTACAACAGAAAATGTTGAAGGTGGCGTTAAATTAACATGGACAATTGACTCTTTAAATGGTAATACAACATTAGCAAATGGACAAGCAGTTACATTACATGTATTTGGAACTGTTAATACAGGTAAAGTAACAGCTGTTACAATAATAAAAAATACTGCTAAAATAGAAGAGCTAAAAAAAGAATCAACTGCAATTATAAAAGTAATCCCTATAAAAGAAGTTGATACTGAAAAATATGTTTATAAAATATTTGATAATAATGGAAACAAAGTATATGAAAATACAAGCGGAAAATTAGAAAATGATCAATCTAAGATTCCTCTTATAGGAGAAAATTACACAGTTGTTTATAGAGTAAATATAAAAAATACAAGTGGAGAAGTAGTAAATAATGTAACACTAAACGAAAAACCAGATGATGGTACACAAATAGCACCAGGTACAAAATATTATGATCCGGCAACTGGAACAGTAATAACAGGAACAGACAGTTCAGCTGATCCAGCACATGTACGAATAAATGTTTATGACAATAATAATGTATATAAAGGAACATTTACAACAGCACATATTGATTGGTGGAACGGAGGAGTTCCAATTAGAACTGCAAATTATGAAAAAAGAAATATAGCTTATGAATTATGGTATTCTGAAGGTGTTGATAACAATGGATTTTCATTAGGTGTTGATGAAACAAAAATATTTGAATTTTCATTAGTCACAACGAATTCAAATTTTAAAAAAGTTACAAATACAATTAGTAATAAAAATGACACCGTAAATTCAGAAACATTATATGGTAAAAAAACGATAAACGATATAAATAAAAGTGTTGCATTAACAAGTAAGGCAAATGTTTCAATAAATCAATCTTTTGTAGATACATTAGATGTATTGGCAAGTAAATTTGATGACAACTATTTAGTATACAAAGTAACATTTAATACAAAAGGATGGATAAATGACGAAATAGAAATAAAAGATACATTAAATAACAATTTTAGTTATGTTACAGAGGGTGTTGATGGATATGATGGATTACCAATATTAAAAATGACAAATGAATTAGATCAGTGGAATACAGCAACACTTGTAAAAGACGATGGCAGTGATAATAATTTAGAAGATACTGTTGATAAATATTCAGTAACAACAAATGGAAATACAATGACAATAAAAATAAAACCAAGCAAATACAGAAAAGACTATCATCAAAGTAACTTCACCGTATATTACCTAGTAAAATCAAATGGTAATATAACAGTTGATACATTAAGTGCAAAAAATACAGCTTCAATAACATATAATAATAACACAATTTCAGATACAGCTATAGTAAATGTTATTAAAGAAAAAGCTTACCCTGGATTAACAAAGAAATATAAGGGGGCTTATGGATCTTCAACAACAACAATGGATGGTGTAAATCCAAAATTAAATGAACATGCAAACGAAAATAGCCGTTTGGTATGGACTTTTAAGGCATTTAATGATACTGCTACAAATGCAAATGCAATATCAGATTATACGATTTCAGATGTATTACCAGTAGGATATGAATATGATAATTTATATAGTGAGAGCACAGATGGTGAAACTAAATATTATCCAGCATTTACAGTCGTAAAATCGACAGGAAGTAAAACATATAGTGCATATGATGGTACATATGTAGAGCCAACACATTCTACAACTGTTATAGATGGAGAAACAAGAAATGTAATTTCATGGCATTTTACAGATGAGGAGTTTAAATTAGAACCTGGTGAATATATAGAATTTTTAATTTCTTGTAAATTACCTGGAACCACAGCAAAATCAAGTGTTGCAGTTAATGATACATATTTAATAATAAATGGAGATTATGAAACGGATTCAAATGATGATGTTACAACTTTTGAAGGTAAAAAGGCATTGCATGCGCAAGATTATGTAATAGTTGGTTCAGCAAATGTTACGACGGCTTCTAAAGAAGTAGAGCTTTATGAAGAGCAACAAGACGGTTACCAAAAAGCTTCTAGTGCAGAAACAGACAATAATAAAATTGAGGCTAAAGTTGGTGAAGATATTAAATATACATTAAATATAAAAAACGACTCACCTTCATATGTTAAAAAGTTAGTTATAATTGATAGATTACCATATGTAGGAGATAAATACTTATCAACAGAAACAACAACAGGAAGAGAATCTGCATTTAGTCTAAAATTTAAAGAGATAGCAGAAATAAAAATTGTTGATGAAAACAATCAAATAATTAAAACAGTAGGAAATGATGAATATCAAATAGATTTTTCTGATTACAAAGGAGTAATATCTTCAGATAGATCAGATTGGAATAAAGGAAGCAGTGAAATTACAACATGGCATTCTACATATAATAGTAATTCTGATGTAAATATGAGAATTGCATTTAATGAAGATATACAACTCGATACAGATCAAACAATAAAAATAGTATTTAAAGCAACATTACCAACAGGCAACTGGATTGAAGCTTCAGGCGAAGGAAAAATAGCATGGAACAACTTTGCCTACAATAGAACAACTGTTAACAAAATAACAGGAGAAGTTGGCGATACGCTAGTTGCTGAATCTGCAAAAGTTGGTATATGGGTTGAAAAACAAGAAACTCAAATTACAGTAAATAAAGTTTGGGATGACAATAGTAACTTCCATGGAATTAGACCATCAAGCATTAAAGTTCAATTAATGAAACGCACAGCTGGAAGTTCAGATGCATATGTAGCATATGGAAATCCAATAGAACTTTCTGGAAATGGTGATACTTGGGGAACAGTAGTTTCAGGATTACCTAAATATGAAAATGGTAATTTACTTGAATATACATTTGTAGAAGTTGATGAAAATGGAAATAATGAAGGAAACATAAATAATTATGTAACAAGCGACTCTGTAGAATCAACAGATTCAAATGGATATAAAGTAGTAACAATAACAAACAAAGAAAGAACAGGAAAAATTGAATTAATAAAAACTGTAAAACATAGAGAAAATGATGTATCTTCAACAACAAATGAAAAGTTCTATTTTGTAATAAAAGATACAACAACAAACAAATATGTGTTACATGATAACAATAACAAAGTTTCTTCATATGTATTTATAAATTCATTAAGTACATATAACGATCTTGCTAGTGTATTATGGAGTATTAATCCAAGTGAAAACAATAAACTTGAAATAGATAATTTAATATTAGGAAGAACATATCAAGTTATCGAAACAAATGCAGGTGGAATTGAAATTACAAATTCAAATTCAAAATACCTAGTTGCATATACTCCATCAATAAATAATATTATAGATGAAAATACAACATATAAATTTGAAGTAATTAATACATTAAAATTAATAAATGTAACAGTAACTAAAGTATGGGATGACGAGTCAAACAAACATAATATAAGACCAACAGAAATAACACTTCAATTATATGCAAATGGTAAACCTGTTGATGGTAAAACAATAACAATTTCTGCAAACAATGCATTAAATGGTGATTTATCAAAATGGGTATATACATTTACAGACTTAAGAAAAACAGATGATGAAGGAAATGAAATAATATATACAGTAGCTGAGGTTGATAATCTAGAAGCTAATTATACAGTTACTGTAGGAGACACAACAAATGATGGTTCAACAATAAGTCAAACAATTACAAATAAAGAAAAAGTTGGTCAAATTACAGTAACTAAGAGAGTAATGAATTATGGTGCTGATATTACATCTTCAGCAAATGGAACATATTATTTTGTAATAAAACAAGGTAATGATGGATATGTTTCAAGTGATGGAAGTGTAAAGGCATACAAAGATTCTACATGTATATATTCAATACAAACAGGCTCTTATGATCAAGCAACATACAGTAAAACAATTTCTAACTTAACATATGGAAAAACATATACAGTTATAGAAGTTGATAAAGCTGGAAATGAAATTGATACAAGTAAAGTAAATTATCAAATTACATATGAAAATGAAAATATATTAATTGATAAAGACAATGTATCTGGAAGTGCAACAATTATAAATACATTAAATACAACAGAGAAAAAAGTATACAAAATTTGGGAAGACTCATCAAACAAGCATAATGTAAGACCATCAAGTGTAACACTTCAATTATATGCTGATGGAGTAGCATATGGTGATCCTGTAACACTAACTGCAGATAATATTGATACAGATTCAAATAAATGGTCATATGTATTTACTAATTTGAAAAAATACAAAGATGATGGAGTTACAGAAATTGTATATACAGTAAAAGAAATTAATTTAGATTCTCATTATACAAAAGAAGAAAAAGATTTAACAGTTACAAATACAGAAATAACTGGTAATGTAACTATCACAAAACAAGTATTTAACAATGATAGTGATATTACAGCTACAACTGATAGAACTTTCTACTTTATAGTAGAGCAATTTACAAATAGCGTATCTGATGGATATGTTACAAGCTCAGGAGAGCTAACAAATGACAAAACAAAGGCAATATTCTCTATAAAAACAGGCGCAAATGGTGATGCTAACTTTAGTAAAACAATATCTGGATTAGCTGTTGAAAAATCATACAAAGTTATAGAGGTAAATGCTGATGGAAATGAAGCTACAAAACAAAATTCTGATTATATAGTTGAATATGACAATAATCAAACGATGACATTAAAAACACTTGAAACATCTGCAAGTACTACAGTAAAAAATAGACTTGATACAATAGATGTTATTACAAATAAAGTATGGAATGATAATGATGGTGCAAATGGATTTAGACCAGATTCTATATTAGTTCAATTATATGCTGATAATGTAGCTGTTGGAGAAAAAGTAAAATTACCAGATGAATCAGGTAATTGGACACATACATGGACAGGATTAACAAAATATAAAGAAAATGGAACAGATTTAGTAACATATACAGTGAAAGAATTTGATAAAGAGGGAAATGAATCAATTAAAAATTATATCCAAATGCCAGTTTCAACAGAAACAACAAATGATTCAGTTACTATAACTTTAACAAATAAAGAAGTTCTAGGTGGATTAACAATTAGTAAATATGTTTTAAATTCACAAGGAAATGCAATAACAAATGTTCCAGATGCATTTAAAGGACCATACTATGTAACTGTAGTTAGAAAAGATAATGGAAATTATATTGATGCTGATGGAAAAGAATCAAAGGCTGTGAAGGTTATTCAATTAAATGCTGGAGAATCTGTAACAATAACAAATATACCTTTAACAACATATAAAATTACAGAAACAGATGTAACTGGAAAACCAAAAGCTGATGATAACCAATTTACATCAAGATTTGAAATTATTTATAATAACAATACTCAAGAAGTTACAATAAATGATTCTTCAGAAGCCGTAAGTGTTATTATTTATAACAAAAGAATAGAGAAAACGAAGTTAGATGTAACAAAAATTTGGAATGATAGTAACAATCTACATGGTTTAAGACCAAAAAAAATAATTGTTAAATTATATAAAATAGGTCCAAATGGAGAAAAAATTGATACAAATATTACAAAAGAAATAACTGCTCCAGATGATAATAAATCTGCAAATACATGGACTGCTTCATTTGAAAACTTAGATAAAGGAGTCTGTTGAAAATGGAAATGAAATAAAATACACAGCAGATGAAATTGTAGTTCCAACAAACTATACAAAAGATACAAAACTAAATAGTGATGTTATAGGAACAACAAATGATAGTGTAACAATAACAAATACAGAAGAGCTAAGAAGTTTAACTGTAACTAAAAAATATTTAAATAATTTAGGAACAGATATAACAGGAACAGCAGAAGTAACATTCCATTTCATAGTAGAACAATTAAATAATGGAACATCAGAAGGATATGTTAATGAACAAGGTGGAATATCATCAAATAAAACTGTATTTAATTTAACAATAGGACCAAATGTAAATAACAACTTTAGTAAAGTAATAAATGGATTAACTAAAAATAGATCATACAAAGTAATTGAAACAGATGAAAATGGAAATGAAATAACTACTGATAATTCTAATTTTGAAGTAAGTTATATAAATCAAACAAATACAATATCAGATTCAGATGTAAATACAACAATTACAAACAAATTAAAGAGCAGATCTTTAAGAATAACTAAAAAATGGATTGATGATGAAAGCCATAATTTAAGAGGTGACATCAAAGTAACATTAAAAGCTGATAATGAAGTTTATAATACATATACATTAAGAAAAGAAAACAACTGGACTACAACAATAGCTGGATTACCAGAATACAGAGATAATGGTATTGATAAAATTATATATACAGTAGAAGAAGATACTTCAACTATTAAAAATTACGAACAAGGAACAATTGAAGAAGTAAGAGATAATGAATTTGTAATAACAAATACTGAGGTTACTGGAAGTATTAATATAATTAAAAAATTATTAAATACTGAAGGAAAAGTTATTGATGATGTTTCAGATAAATTATCTGACCAAATATATTATGTTATTGTAAAAAGAAATTCAAATGGACACTACTTAGATGCTGATGGAAAAGAGCATTATACACCAATGATAATTCCAGTAAAAGCTAATGAACAGAAAGTATTAAGTAATGTTGCACTAGATGAATATACTGTAACAGAGGTTAATATAGATGGTGAGTCAGTTGAAGATGGATTTACTATAACAGATAAAGATGGAAATGTAATAAACCTTACAGTTTCATATAATAGTAAAACAGTTGAATTAACAAAAGAAATAAAAGATGGAACAGTAATAGTAAAAAATAAAATTTCTGATATCACAGAAGTACCAATTAAAAAAGTATGGAATGATAAAGAAATGAATATTGAACATAGACCAATATCAATTGATGTTGTGTTATATGCAAATTCTGCTCCAGCAAAAGATTTAAATGGAAATGTAATGAGAATAACATTAACAGAAGCAAATAAAGTTGATGATTATAATTGGACATATACATTTAAAAATTTACCAAAATATGATTCAAAAGGTAATAAAATTATTTATACAATATCAGAGGAAAACCTAAGATATGGTGAAACTGAAGATGAAACAGGATTCTATAATCCAACAGTAGATCAAACAAAATTGACAATAACAAATACACCAGTTAAAAATAATGATAAAGTTGGTTTAACAATCACAAAAGAATGGGTTGGAAATGAATTCGAGTCAAGTCATAGACCAAAATATATAACATTTATAATAAGAAGAACAGATACGAAAGAAGAAGTTAGAAGAGTAAATATAACAGCAGAAATGAATTGGACATACACATGTGATGATTTATTAAAATATAATGATGCATTATATGAAATAAATTATGAAGTATATGAAGTAATACCAAACAACGATGACTTTAAATTTTACGATGTATCAGGAGCTACACTATTAAATGGTGAAAAAGTTAAAAAGGCTGATGAAACAAGTAAAAATAACTTTAGAATTACAAATACATTTAATGTACCAGATGATAAAGTTAGTATTGAAGTTCAAAAAATATGGACAAACATAATTGAAAATTATGATGATACTATACCAAATCAAATTGTAATTGGAGTTGTAGGAACTGTTGATGGTAAAGAAGTATATACAAATAAATTTACTATTGATAAAAAGACACATCAAAATTCTGCTGGAACACAATGGAATTATATAATTGAAAACCTACCAAAATATGATTCTGAAACAGGCAAGGAAATTTCATATGAAGTAACAGAAGATACAATTAAAAACTTCAAATTAATAGAAACAAAATCTAATTATACAGGAGATCAAAAATATGTAATATTTAAAAATGAGCAAGTAACTGGAAGCTTTGATGTAATTAAGACAGTATTTAATACAACAGAAGAAGGAACAGAAAAGAATATTACAGATACAATGAAATCAAGATATTACTTTACAGTAACTTGTGTAGAAAAAGGTATAACATATTATGTTGATGCAAATGGTAAATTAAATAGAAGCAAAGTTGTATTATCAGTTGCAACAGGAAATGGAGTTTCTACAACAATTAAAAACTTATTACTAGATAAAACATATACTGTAACAGAAACAAATGATAAAGGTGAAAAGCTAACACAAGATAATAGTGATTATATAATTACAAAAGGTGAAGGAACAGTAACTCTTACAGAAGACAAAGATACAGATACAGTAGAATTAATAAACAAATTACAATCAAAGAAAATTATCATAACTAAAAAATGGGATGATAAGAATAATGCATATGAAAAACGACCAGAAAGTATTAAATTTATTTTATATAGAACAGTAGGAAGCGCAACAACATCTAAAGAAATGATAATAAATACAAAGAATTCAAGTGTAAATGGAAATTCTTGGAAATATGAAATTGACAATTTACCAATTATGGATGACACAGGAGCAACTATTAGTTATAGAATAGTTGAAGATCAAAATGGATTAGAGTGGTACTATTTATCTGATGAAAAATCAAATATGAGTAAAAACGAAGATTCATACGAATTTACAAATACTGAAGTAGTAGGAAATTATAGTTTACAACTATCAAAAGTTGATGATAAAGGATTTGCAGTTGGTGGAATTAAATTCGAAATTGATGGTAAAGAAGAAGAAACAACTAAAAATGGTAAAATTGTAATTATCGATAGAAAAGAAATTTTCGATGATTCTGAAGAAGTAATTAAGATAAAAGAAATTTCAGATACAAGTACAATAACAAATAAAAAATATATTAAACTTAAAGAAGAATTAAATCTACATATTAAGAAACAAAGAGTTGAAAATGAATGTAAAGTAACAGGAATATCACTTGATGGAAATGTTTACAATGATAGTGTAATACGTAGTGTAGAATTAGAAAATGGTGCTACAACAACAGTAACTGCTAAAGTTATTGATAATAATATTAAAATTGAAATTGTTAATGTTGAACAAACACCAGATTTAAGTTTGAAGAAATTTATTACAAAAGTAAATGATACTGAAATAACTTCACAAACTCCAAGATTCACAAACAAAGCTGATGGAACTTATACTTATAATAGATCAGATGAAGTATTGGATGTAGAAGATAATGATTTAATTACATATACAATAAGAGTCTACAATGAAGGAAATATTTATCAATATGCAGAGCTTGTTGAAGATATAATTCCACAAGGATTAGAATTTGTAGAAGATAATGAAATAAATATTGCCAATGGTTGGGTAAAAACAGAAGATAACACAGTAAGAACAGCTTTACTTTCTAAAGCAAATGGAGAAGAAAATATATTAAGTCCATTTATTCCAACAAATATGGATTCTCCTGATTATAAAGATTTACAAATTGTTCTAAAAGTTGTAGAGCCTGAAAACAGCGATAGAATCGTAACTAATAGAGCTCAAATAATGAACCAAGTAAATAAAGATGGAGAAAAGGTTGATGATATAGATTCAACTCCAGGTAAATGGATAGAAGGCGAAGATGATCAAGACTGGAGAAGTGTAAAAGTTAAATATTTTGACTTAAGTTTAAGTAAATATATAACTAAAGTAGTTGTAGTTAAAGATGGACAAGAAACTGTAAAAGAAACAGGAAATACAGCTGAAAATAATAATAAAAATGTAACAAAAGTTGATTTAAAACGTAGCGAAATTGAAAGTGCAGTAATTAAAGTAGAATATGGAATTACAATTAAAAATGAAGGTGAAATAGCCGGAACAGCTAAAAAGATAATTGACTACTTACCAAGTGGATTTAAGTTTGAGAAAAACGATAATGTAAATTGGTATGAACAAGATGGAAATGTTGTTACTGATGAGTTAGAAAATGTAATGATAGAGCCAGGACAAACAGCTACAGTTAAATTAGTATTAACATGGAATAATTCGGCAACAAACATAGGAACAGAAACAAATACAGCTGAAATATTAGAAGATTACAACGAAAGTGATACTCCAGATATAGATTCTACACCAGGAAATAAAGATCCTAATGAAGATGATATAGATAATGCTCAGATTATGATAACAGTAAAAACAGGTGGTATAACATATGGAATACAAATTGCAAATTGTATATTAGCAATATTCGCAGTAGTAATTTTAGGAGTAGAAAAAATAAGAGTTGATAGAAAAAGAAGAGCATAAAAGGAGAAATATATATTAAAAAATAAAAGGTAATAGAATTTATTCTATTACCTTTTTATTTTTTAATTAAATTTTGGGACGGTCCTTGAAGATAAAAAAGAGGGACGGTCCTGGTTTATATTATTTAAGTTAAATTGTTAATCAATAAAGATAAAAACTTTATAAAAGATTGAAATTAGCTCTTGACAGTAAAGGAGAAATGATATAAAATTTTATACATTGAGATGCAACTGTAGCTTAGCTGGATAGAGCGTTCGGCTACGAACCGGAAGGTCGGGGGTTCGAATCCCTCCAGTTGCACCAATGATGTATCTGTTCAAACTAATAGAACAGAGAGAAAAAATCAATTAGAAAATAAAAATCTGGTTGATTTTTTTGTGTCTAAAAACAATATTCAATTTGCAAAATAATGTGAAACGTGCTATACTTTAAAAATATAAATTTTGTTGCCCAAAAAGTATAAAATCTTGGAGGGTAAAACCTCCAAACAATTGAAGGAGGCTTTATAAATGAAAATTGGTTTTTATGCAGGAAGTTTCGACCCATTTACAAATGGACACTTACATGTAATTGCAAAATCTGCCCAACTTTTTGATAAAGTGGTAGTTGGAATTGGTGTCCATCCCCAAAAAGCCCGGAGATTTGATAAGGAGTTAATGCAAAGAGCCATTGAGCAAGTGCTTATTCGCGAGAACTTGAACAATGTAACAGTTATCTCCTATGATAATCTTTCTGTAGATGTTGCGTTAGACCATAATTCTACGTTTTTAGTTAGAGGTATCAGAAATGGTATGGACTATGAATACGAAGAAAACATGGCATCTATTAACGAGGAAATATCGGGACTTGACACAGTTTACATTAGGGCAGGTAATTTAGGAAATATCAGTTCGAGTATGGTTATGGAATTGCTCAGGAACAATAAGGATGTTTCCAAATATCTTCCTAAAGAAATTTTGGAGTTAGTAAAGAAATAAGAACCAAAAGGGAAGAAGGCATGAGATTATCTCATGCCTTCTTCTTTTTTTGTATTTTGGGAAAATCTATTATTTGATCTTCATTTGTAGGAATTATTTTAGGAAAATTGATTTAAAAAAAATTAAAAAAATACTTGATTTTTATAGAAAAATTTGTTATTCTATATGCATTGATTGATTTTTGTCAATCTTTGTGAATGCCGGATGGTTATAAA
>OGWY01002965.1_pt1 | contig 11749 bp, 9 predicted proteins | sample 1576121 | NCBI WGS metagenome assembly OGWY01 (sample SAMEA3541543, study PRJEB24748) | human gut metagenome | biome: human gut; feature: human-associated habitat; material: faeces | place: China | collected 2012 | reverse complement strand
AGGAATGAATTTGGTAAAAAGCTATTTATACCGGGAACATTCCTCTCACAGAAGATGCTGGAAGAGCCGCCAGTCGACCGGCTGCCGATCCAGACGTATATTATGGAGTACGATCTGGAGTTTGTAAAAGAGGCAATCAACCGGGAGCTTGCGCGAAACGGACAGGTATATTATGTGTATAACCGGGTAGAGACGATCGCGGACATCACGGGACAACTCCGTCAGGTGCTGCCAGATGCAACGATTGAATTTGCACATGGCAAGATGCCGGAGCGGGAGCTTGAAGCGATGATGCGCCGTTTTATCAAGGGTGAGATTGATGTGCTAGTATCGACGACGATCATTGAGACGGGACTGGATATCCCAAATGTCAATACGATCATTATACATGATGCAGACCGGTTCGGTCTGTCACAGCTCTATCAGCTGCGGGGACGTGTTGGACGTTCCAGCCGGAGTGCCTACGCATTCCTGCTCTATAAGCGCGATAAGATGATAAAAGAAGTCGCAGAGAAGCGGCTGAAAGCAATCCGGGAGTTTACAGATCTTGGCTCCGGGTATAAGATAGCAATGAAGGATCTGGAGATTCGTGGAGCCGGAAATCTGCTTGGACAGGAGCAGTCGGGAAATATTGAGGCAGTCGGTTATGATCTGTATTGCCAGATGTTGAACGATGCGATCCGGCGTCTGTCTGGTGAGACGGTGCGTGAGGAGTTCGTGACAAACGTAGAACTTCCGCTCAATGCCTATATTCCAGACAGCTATGTGAAGAATGAATATGTGAAGCTGGATTTGTATAAGAGAATCTCAAAATGTGCGAACCGCGAGGATAATGATGCCATCTTAGAGGAGGTGCGTGACCGGTTTGGAGAGCCGCCAAAGCCGTTCTTCCGCTTGCTTGATGTGGCGTATCTGAAAGCAATTGCACATGAGGTTTATATTACGGATATCAAATACGTAGGCGACGAGGTGCGATTTTACATGCTGCCGCAGGCACCTGTGCAGGCGGAACGGGTCAATCCGTTATTGAAACGGTATAAGAACACATTGCGGCTTACCGCGGGCAAACAGACATATTTCCGTATCCGTATGTCGAAGCTGATCGAGGAAGAGATGGTATCTTCCTGCGAGAAGGTAATTGAGGATATCCGCACATTGTATAATACGGAGGATGTGAACCATGAAGCATAATAGACGTTGTCGAAAACTAATTGCAATATTGTTGTGTATCTGCCTGATGGTGCCGATGCTTTCCGGCTGTGGAGAGAAAAAGGAAGAAGAAACAAAGCAGACAAGCAGTGGAACACTGGTGTTTCAGTATGGAAATAATCTGGTAACCAAGGGCGAGGTATATATCTATATAGAAACCGTGCGGGAGCGGTATGAGATGCAGTACGGCAGTGATGTCTGGCAGACGGTGCTTCCGGATGGTGGTGCGGGAACTTCTATGGAGAACCTGACGCGTGAGGAAGTTGTAAATGAGATTGTCCGTGTCAAGACGTTGTGTGCGCATGCAGAGGAGCTTGGAATCACACTGGGCGATGATGAACTGGCAGAGTTAAATCAGAAGGCAGATGATTTCTGCGAGGGACTGACAGATGAACAGTTGCAGAACATGGAAATCACAAAGGAAAAAGCCGAGAAAGTGATGCAGGAAAATGCAATCGCATCGAAGGTGGAGGCGAAGATCTTAGATGACCGGAAGATTGAGATCTCCGATGAAGAGGCGCGGATGACGACTTTCTATGATATGTATTTTGCATGTTATAGTATGGATGAAAATGGCGTGATAACCCCATACACGGATGATCAGAAGAAACAGCAATATGAAAATGCGCTACAGGCGTGCAGCACACTTGCGACGGCAGACTTGAAGGACAACACAGGTGCAGCAATTGAGAAGCTGGCAGAGTACTACCAGCTGGATCAGGCGCAGACGCAGACGATGAGTCCATCGCAGATTCTGGAGACATACGGACAGGATGTGTATGATCTGCTCTACAGCATGGAGAATGGACAGTACAGCACGGTTGTGGAGACTCAGTATGGTTATCATGTATTCCAGATGATTGCTCTGACTGATCAGACGAAGACGAATGAGCAGAAGATCGTGCTTTACAATCAGCAGGTACAGGAAGCTTTATCGGATACGCTTACGAAGTGGCAGGCACAGATCGATCCAATCTTCAAGTACCCGGACAGCGTAGATATGGACGTGTATGATACGATCGTAAATGATACAGTTGGGAAAAAATAAATGAAGAAAAAAATTTTTTATTGCACCATAATGTATATTGTTACATATATTTTGATCGTTGGTATTTCTGTGCAGGATTATAACATATTTTCCACAGTTGTAAGGAATCAAACAACGGAAACTGTACGCTATACAATTATTCCATGGCTATGGGTGTCAAGGCTGATCAACTGGGTGCCTGTGTTGCTTGCATGTTGTATGGTTTATACAATGATTAAAAATGTAGTTGTTTCAGAGAGTTTTTTGTTTGCAGGAATCAGCATATGTAAGATGTTAATTCGGTTGTTCCCTCAGGCAGATAAAATGACTATTATAATATACCTGCATATTTCAGCAGTTGTGGTATACCTGATATTGACAGGTAAGATAGAACAACGGGTAAGTGCATGGCGTTGTGTCAGGGATGCATTTGCAAAAAAGTCAGTACGCAGAGCAGTAATAATTTTTGCAATATGTGGGATCGTATGTAATCTTGCATATATATTTGCACCAAAGAAGACGTTTTATGCATATATTCCAGAGGAAACGAGGACGACGGTTGTATGTGAGGATTTGTCTGGTTACTATCCGTATGCGGATTTAACGATAGAGCATGAATATGTAATCATCGGATTGACATGGAATCATAAGGATTTTCAAGGTTGCGTGGTGAAGGCAGAAAAGCCGGGAACAGATGTAATCCGTATAAAACAGAGTGGGGATTTGAAAGGAACTGTAGAAGTAGAATATCCAGTGACGGTTGATGAAAAACTAAGATTCCATATCAAACCGAGTGTATCATATTTGTATCATCGGTACTGTGCCAATGTGAATTTTTGCATTGGTATGATATTGTTGCTTGTGGCTGTCTGGAACAGTGGGGATACCTTAACAGAAACTAAGCGACGTGTGAAAATGGCATGCATTCTGTTGACGTTGATAATTTATGGTATGTGTATAGGTGTAGAAGCGGTACAAATAGGTGTTAAATATGTTGCTCTATTTATATTGTTTAGTATATATGTTTTGTTAGATTGTTTTAGAGTGAGAAGCAAAAAAACAAATGGAATATTGGGTGCGGTTTTGATATGCTTATTTTTGTATAGCAGTTATTATGTGGAATTGTTGTTATGGTTATGGTTTGCCTGGCAGGTGTTTTCATATAAAAATAGTCAATCGAGTAGGTGTTAACCTGCTCGATTTTTTGATTAAAAGCAATTATGAAACATGTTCGGCATATTTTTATAAAAAGTACTTGACAAAACTGCACTACTGTATTATTGTACTATTCAGATAATACAACAATACAAAAAAGGAGGAACAAAGATTGGCGTGGAAGTTCAACAATGAATCCCCGATCTATCTGCAGATCGTGGATGCGATAAAGATGCAGATCGCACAGGGCGCCTTGAAGCCGGGTGATCAGGTACCGGCGGTACGGGAGCTTGCGGTGACTGCAGGTGTGAATCCGAATACGATGCAGAAAGCACTTTCGGAGTTAGAACGCGAAGGCGTGCTCTATTCCCAGAGGACGGCAGGGCGATTTGTAGCAGAACCAAGAGCAGGAGGAACGAGTATGCGAGAGGAACTGAGTCAGAAGCATATACAGGCGTTTGTGGATAGCATGCGAACACTTGGATATGCAGACGGTGAGATTGTAACAGTGTTGAAAGGATATTTACACGAGGAGGGAGCACATGAGTAATTTAGTAGAAATATCCGGCGTGAAGAAAGGATATGGGATCTCCAAAACTGTATTTGAGGACCTGAATCTGGTATTGCCGGAAGGAAAGATCATCGGTCTGCTGGGACCGAACGGAAGCGGCAAGACGACGCTCATCAAGATGCTGGTTGGTCTGCTGCAGCCGGAGAAAGGCAGCATCCGCATCTGCGGACATGAAGTCGGACCGGAATCAAAGGCAGTTGTATCGTATCTGCCGGAGCGGACGTATTTCAACGAGTACTTAAAGATCCGCCAACTTGTCAATATGTTCAAGGATTTCTATGCGGATTTCGACGAGGCGCGTGCATATGACATGATGCAGCTTTTGAACATCGATCCGGATATGACCTTGAAGAAGCTGTCGAAGGGTAACAAAGAGAAGGTACAGTTGATTATGGTGATGAGCCGCCGGGCAAGACTCTATGTCTTAGATGAGCCGATCGCAGGTGTCGATCCGGCAGCCAGAGACTATATCATGCAGACGATTCTTACAAACTACGATGAGAAAGCGACGATCCTGCTGTCCACACATCTGATCTCAGATATTGAGAACATATTGGATGAAGTCATCTTCATCAAGGAGGGCGAGATTCTCTGTCAGAAGGATGCGGATGCATTGCGGGCAGAGAAAGGACAGTCAATCGATGAGATATTCAGGGAGGTATTTCGATGCTAGGAAAATGTATAAAAAATGAATTTGTAAACCGTTCTGCATTTGTCGGAATATTATCGGTGGGAGTTTTACTTTTCGCGGGTCTGGTGTTTGGCTTGGATCAGCTTTATAACCATGTGATCTGTACGACACCATTTGCGATTTTTGTGAAGTTTGTGGACGTAATCTTTGTATTTGCGATGTTTGCGGTTATGCTTATGGTTGTACTGCTTCCCTGCATGGATTTTAGAAACCGGTTCTTTAAGGATCAGGGTTATCTGACACATACATTGCCGGTGAAGACAGCTACGCTGATTGGCGCACGCCTGATCTGCGATCTGGTGATGGTCGCCTGGCTCGTTGCCGTGTATGGACTTTCTGTCTGCATTGCAACCGGAAGTTTTACTGTCTTTGGAGATTTTGTCAGCTGGGTACAGGACGTTCTTTCCCTGATGGGAAATAATGTGGATCGTGGAATGATTGTTTTGGATGGCGTGCTTCTGATCCTGATGATGTGGTTTGGTGTCCTGTTTAGTATCTGGACGATCAATGCTGCTTATTCGTTTGGCCACGCATTTACGAAAGGAAAGAGACTTTGGTCTGTTGTGTTCTATATTCTCCTCGAGATAGTGTATGCCATTCTTGTAGTTGTGATCAGTGAGATACTGTCGAGACAGGATATTGATATGTTCATGGAACAGCTTTCTTCCTCCGCAAAACAGTATCTGGTTGTGCTGTCATCTGCAATGATTATGGAGGTTGTCGGAATTGCAGTGCTGGCTGTGGCAACGACGCTCACCTGCAAGCATAAACTGAATCTGGAGTAAAAGAAAGCCGTCCCTCTCTTTTAGTGAAATCCCTCGGAATTTTCATATTCCGGGGGATTTTTGTAAATTAGTGGTAGACAGCTGACGCAGCATGACATATAATTGGTGCGGGGACAAATGAAAAAAGCACCAAGTATATCGTAGGGGGGATAAATGATGGTGAAATATACGAAACATGCGAAGAAAAATGTCGTGATAAGATTGATTCCGCCCGTGGCGGGAGTTTTATTACTGGCATTTATTTTTTTGCTCACAACTTATATGGCGAAGCAGACGGTCAGTGGCGTGGCAGATGAGACGCTGCTATATGCACGTCAGACCTGTGAACGGTACGACAATTATGTGAGTGATGATAAGACGAAGGATCTGATCAATCTGCAGGAAAAGGCAATCTCGATTGCAATGTATGAGCAGTATGGAGTAACAATTCACAAGGACATTTTGGATGCGTATGTGGTGGATGGGAATCTCACCGGGGTTGTCGTGACAGACAAAGCGGGGAATTGCGTTCTTTCCAGTGGAGAAGATGCACAGATCCTATTTGAGAAGGAACTGAAGGATGATTCTGTATCGCAGATTCTGGAGCATCCGGAAAAATCTTATATGGAGCGGCTGCAGATAGGAGAAAAGACATATGATTTTGCAGTCGTCGCAAGAGTGGGTGTGACCGGATTGATCCTCTGTTATCATGAGGTGGAACTCCGCCCAATGGGCGTGAATGAAATCTCCCTTGATACAATGCTTTCCGGACATCAGTTTAAGATGGATGGTATGGTAGTTATCACGAATGGTGAAATCGTGTTGAATACAAATGAGAACCATGTGCAGGGGCAATCCGTGGTTGGATGTCCGATTGACATCACAGATGATACGGCATGGAGGGAAGGCAGGATTACAAAATTAAAATATAACGGGAAACGTTGGTACGGAAGGCAGATGCGATATAAGCAGTATAGATTGTATGTGGTATATCCTTCGAGTCAGGTGTTTGCAACACGAACGACGATTCTGGCGTTTAGTACAGCCATTTATATCTTTTTCCTGCTGGTTCTTACGTTTTTGCGAAACCGGTCGGCACAGAATACGATGCGGGAGATGCAGAAGCAGTTTCGGATTATCAATGCGGTCGGAAGTATTTATAAACTGAATCTTCTGATCCACCTGGATACGGGAGAGTGGGAAGCCATCAAAATGCCAGGCGAAGTCGGCGCGGTGCTGCAGAAACAGGCAACTGCAAAAGTTATGCTGGAAAGCTACGTTCAGAATTTCGTGGGACAGGCGTATAGGGGCGCTTATCAAAAGTTTGTCAATCTGTCAGACCTGGATGAGCGTCTGAAGGGAGAACCCTATATTACATTTGTCTCAGAGAATGATTTTGGAATTTGTGCCTGTTCGATTTTGACACCACAATGCTGGGATGCAAAGGGACATGTGACCTCGGTTGTGTTTGCTGTGCGGGATGTGACAGCAGATATTCAGAAAATGAAACAGAAACAAATGGGTGCACTTGCTTAGTGCACCCATTTGTTTTGAAATAGTATCTTATCGTCCCGTGGAACCAAAACCACCGGCACCGCGTTCGGTTTCTTCTAATTCGTCAACCACTGCGAAATCACCAACAATATATGGTGTGATGACAAGCTGTGCGATACGCTCCTTTGGCTCAATCGTCTGTGGCTCGTTGCTGTGATTGTGTAGAGCAACCATGAACTCACCGCGGTAATCGGAATCGACAACACCGACTTTATTTGCAGGAGCCAGATGACGTTTGGCAGCCAGTCCGCTTCTGGCATAGACAAGTCCGGCATAACCTTCTGGAATCTCCATGGCAAGTCCGGTATGAACCATCACCGTCTCATGTGGTGCAATCGTAAGTGGCGCATCCATACATGCGTACAAATCGGCACCGGCAGCGTTGGTAGAACCGTAGGTTGGCAGTACTGCGTTTTCGTCTAATTTCTTAACATTTACCTGCATATGGGTAATCATTTGTAAAATTCCTCCTCCAGACAAACTTTGTTTTCTGCAAGCGAACGCTTGACGTTGATGATTCTCTGGTTGGAGGAGCCGCGGAAGCGGAGGGACAAATCTTTCTTATCCATTTCGAATTCCCCGTCGACCAGTATATCGATGTAGCGGAGCAATTCACGTGTCTCCGGCCACATCACCATCATTTTTCCCTGTATATCTTTTTCAAAATCATAGCCTGTGTAGCACCACACATCTTTCTGTGGGTACAGAGACTTAAAACGTCGAAGCAAAGGCAGCAGTCCCTGCTGGTTGACATATTCGAAAGGTTCCCCGCCGAGTAGCGACAGTCCCTTGATATAGTCTGGTTTCAGATAATCCAAGATCTGCTCAATCTCCGCTTCTGTAAATGGTTTTCCGTAGTTGAAATCCCATGTTTCTTCGTTAAAACAGCCCTTGCAGTGATGGGAACAGCCGGACACGAACAGGGAAACCCGCACGCCGAGTCCGTTTGCCACATCAATGCGCTTGATATCCGCATAATTCATATCTATTTTCTAACCTCGACTTTACAGATGTAATACACGTGCTTTGATCTCTTTCGTCTTGCCGACATTCCAGAAATTCTCGCCGAGGTAGCCGCAGGTACGACGTGTCACATTCATCTTGGAGTGATCCTTGTTGCCGCACTGTGGACATTCCCATTCATTGTCATCATTGATCATGATTTCTCCATCGTAATCACAGACATGGCAGTAATCGGATTTCGTGTTGAACTCTGCATACTGAATGTTGTCGTAGATGAAACGCACGATCTCTTCGAGTGCCTCTAAGTTGTGGCGCATGTTTGGAATCTCCACATAAGAGATCGCACCACCAGAGGAAATGGTCTGGAACTGGCTTTCAAAACGGAACTTGCTGAATGCGTCGATCTTCTCGCGGACATCCACATGATAAGAGTTCGTATAATAGCCCTTGTCTGTGACGTCTTCGATCGTGCCGAAACGCTCCTGGTCGATTCTTGCGAAACGATAGCAGAGGCTTTCTGCCGGTGTGCCATACAGGCCGAAACCAAGTCCGGTTTCTTCCTTCCACGTATCACAAGCCTTGCGCAGGCGGTTCATAACACGAAGGGCAAATTCCTCACCTTCCGGTTCGGTGTGGCTCTTGCCAGTCATAAGCTTTGTTACCTCGTACAAGCCGATATAACCAAGGGAGATTGTAGAGTATCCATCCTTCAATAATGGATCAATCTTTTCACCTTTTTTCAGACGGGCAATCGCACCGTACTGCCAGTGTACCGGACTGACATCCGAGGTAACACCAAGCAGTGCATTATGTCTGCACATCAAAGCTTCGTAGCACAGATCCAGACGCTCGTCGAGCATGCTCCAGAACTTTTCTTCATTGCCCTTTGCCAGAATACCAATCTGTGGAAGGTTCAGGGATACAACACCCTGGTTGAAACGTCCTTCCCATTTATAATTTCCGTTCTCATCCTTCCATGGAGAGAGGAACGAACGGCATCCCATACAGGAGAATACATTGCCTTCGTAGTTTTCACGCATCTTTTTCGCAGAGATGTAATCTGGATAGAGGCGCTTGGCTGAACATTTGACCGCCAGTTTCGTAATATAGTCATATTTTCCGCCCTTTAAGCAGTTGTGCTCATCCAATACATAAATAAGCTTCGGGAATGCAGGTGTCACATACACACCCTTCTCGTTTTTGATGCCCTCGAGACGTTGACGGAGAATCTCCTCCACGATGATTGCATTTTCCTCGATATACTCGTCGTTTGGATCGAGATTCAGGAACAATGTCACGAATGGGGACTGTCCATTGGTTGTCATCAATGTATTGATCTGGTACTGGATTGTCTGGACACCGGAACGAAGCTCGTCCTGCAGGCGGTCCTGTGCCATCTGCTCCAGGATTGCATCGTCAATCTTATCTCCGAATTCCTCAACCAGTTTGTTCTTATATTTGTTGTAGCTCTTGCGCAGATATTTGCCGAGATGACGGATATCTACAGACTGTCCGCCGTACTGGCTGCTGGCAACCGAGGAAATAATCTGTGTCATAACCGTACAGGCTACCTGAAAGCTCTTTGGGCTCTCAATCAATTTTCCGTTCATTACAGTCCCATTATCAAGCATATCGCCGATATTGATCAGACAGCAGTTGAAGATTGGCTGTAAGAAATAATCCGCATCGTGGAAATGCAGTACGCCCTCATCATGTGCCTTAGAAATCTTCTCTGGCAGCAGAACACGACGTGTCAGATCCTTGGATACCTCACCGGCGATCAGGTCACGCTGGGTAGAGGCAACCGTTGCGTTCTTGTTTGAATTTTCTTCCATAACATCTTTGTTACGGTTTTTAATCAGACTTAAAATAGAATCGTCCGTTGTATTTGCCTTACGGACAAGCTCACGGGTATAACGATAAATAATGTAAGTCTTGGCAAGTACAAACTTGCCGTCCGCCATCAGCTTCTGCTCGATGATATCCTGGATATCCTCCACCAGCATACGTGGGCGGTTCTTGCTTTCAATCCCCTGAACAATCTCTTCAATTTTTTCATCGGTTACTTTTTCACCTGGTTCAACCTCAGCATTTGCCTTTTTGATGGCGGTGATGATCTTGCTGCGGTCATAGGTCACTGTATGACCATCTCGTTTGATAACTTTCATAAACCCTCTCCTAAAACTATCTGTCAGTGTATTTCTTTGGTATCCAAATAAAAAACGTGAATACGGTTTCACATTATATCATCTGACTTGTGGTTTGTAAACATGAAAACACTAAATCTAGTATGAAAAAAATGCACAAAAACTAGATGTTGCGATTTTTTGGACTCCTAAAATGCCGAAAAACCGCGTATTCAAGCCATTTTTGTGCCTTATACATGCCGGAAAAAATGTGTATGCCCTGTGATTTCTTTGTGAAATATGAAAATTGCCTTTTCATTTTCCTTAAAATATGGTATAAATGCTAGGGATTTAAGTTTTTAAGTCTTATATTTTTAGGTAGAATCAGAAGGGATATGTATTATGAAGAAGTTTAGAACACTTGGGTATGTACTGAGTCTTGCGCTTGGGATGACAATGCTTACCGGATGTGGAAAGAAGGTAGATGGCATTGACCAGCAGAGTATGATTGACAAATATGCAGCGTATTGTGACCTGCCAGACTATAAGGGACTGGAATATGAAGAGACAAAATCGACCGTGACAGATGCGGATGTAAAGACAAAGATTGATTCCCTGTTGCAGCAGTATGCAACGAAGACACAGGTAAAGGAAGGAACCGTCAAGGAAGGCGATAATGTCAATATTGATTTCGTTGGCAGTATCGATGGCGAGGAATTCGAAGGTGGTAATTCAAATGGCTCTGGTTATGACCTGACACTTGGAAGTGGATCCATGATTCCGGGCTTTGAGGATGGTATCATAGGCCATAAGGTTGGCGAGACGTTCAATATCAAGGCAACGTTCCCGGAGAATTATGGTAAGGATGAGTTGAACGGTAAGGAAGCAGATTTCAAGATTACAATCAACTATATCACAGAGACAGAGCTTCCAGAGTACAACGATGCATTTGTTGCTTCTTATACAGATGCAACAACGATTCTGGAATATGAGGATTCCGTCAGAAAAGATCTGGTTGAGCAGTATGACAAGTCGGATAAGAGTGCAAACGAAAGTGCCGTTATGCAGGTGCTTGTAGAGAAGACTACTTATAACGAATATCCAGAGAAGGAAATGCAGGATCTGATTGATAAGAGTATTTCCCAGCAGGAACAGGCAGCTTCTCAGTATGGCTATTCACTTGGCGATTATGTAACAGCCAGATATGGTTTCCAGAGCGAGTCTGATTTCCGTGAGTATGTACAGGGGCTGGCTGAGGATTATATGAAGGAGAAGATTGCGGTATGTGCAGTTGCAAAGGATGCCGGAATCACCGTTGATAAGGCAGAGGTCGATGATTATAAGAAGACAATCATGGATTATTATGGTTACGATGATGAGTCCAGCCTTGAAGAGAATTATACTTCTGAGGATCTTGTTTATTATGCGCTGGCTCAGAAGGTAGTCGATTACCTGTTAGAGAATGGTAAGGGGGTGCAGGCAACCGCCAGTGATGCAACTGTTGAGACACCGGCTGCAACTGGCAGTGATGCCTCTGCAACGGACGCAGAATAATTAAAAATGAAAAAGCGTTTCGATTTTATCAATTTTTCTGTTGACATTTGCGGATAGAAATGATATGATACGAAACGCAGTACGCGGAAGTGGCGGAATTGGCAGACGCGCAGGCTTCAGGTGCCTGTGGTAGCA
>OGWY01002958.1_pt1 | contig 11766 bp, 12 predicted proteins | sample 1576121 | NCBI WGS metagenome assembly OGWY01 (sample SAMEA3541543, study PRJEB24748) | human gut metagenome | biome: human gut; feature: human-associated habitat; material: faeces | place: China | collected 2012 | reverse complement strand
ACCTACGGAAGAACAGGAACGATAGAAGGCTTCGACCCTTCCGTAAGCGGAAATAAATATTATTTCACAGGTGATTTCTTCGGAGCCTTCGACCATGACACACTGACAGTAATAGCACCAATCAATTCACAGTACACGCTTCGCGGCTATGTGCTTATCCACAAGGCTGTTGATCAGCTTGCTTCCGATGGCAACACCATATTCAACTATAATTATATCACTATGATTATAATTCTGGTGTACTCGGCCGTCTTTATACTGCTGTACCTGTTCAGGATATATCTTCCAATCAAGAGGCTGACTAAGCTTACTCACGGCTACGCTGAGGGCAATATGTCGGCGCGCGCTGAATTTAACCGCATGGATGAACTTGGACAGCTTGCCAATTCACTTGACTTCATGGCAGGTGAAATTGAAAAGCTTAATGACTACCAGAATAAGTTCATAGCCAACGTCTCCCATGACTTCCGCTCCCCACTCACCTCGATAAAGGGCTATCTTGAGGCGATGCTGGACGGAACCATTTCGCCGGAGATGTATGAAAAATATCTCAACATTGTGCTTTTTGAAACAGAACGTCTTAATAAGCTTACCATAAGTCTTCTTACGCTGAACAATATGAGTCAGGGAATGATGCTTGATATAAGCAGTTTTGACATAAACGAGATAATCCGCAAAACTATTCTCACATTTGAAGGTGTGTGTGCACAGAAAAAAATAAAGTTTAACCTCACCTTCTCCGACAAGAACACCTATGTGGACGCCGACTACGGAAAAATACAACAGGTAATATATAACCTCATTGACAATGCTATAAAATTCAGCAACAATAATTCCTTTATCAACATTTCAACCTACGAAAAAGGCGGGAAGATTTTTATATCCGTAAAAGATTTCGGTATTGGCATTCCTAAAGATAATATAGAAAAAATCTGGGACCGCTTCTACAAATCTGATTTGTCCAGAGGCAAAGATAAAAAAGGGACGGGACTTGGTTTATCTATAGTTAAAGAAATAGTTAACGCTCATAAAACTACAATAGATGTAATAAGTACAGAGGGAACAGGAACTGAATTTATCTTTTCTCTCCCAAAAACAAAAGTCGAGGATTAAGATAAGGTGCGCCTGTCAGACAGACAGGTGCATATTACTCATCACTCCCCGGCTTTAAATATTTTACTCAATTCCCAAAAAAATCATAATTTCTATCTGCACGCCGCTAATTCCAGTCAAATGTCCTCGGTTTTCCTTCCAGTCTCATACCCTCAAAATTATTCTGTCTCAATGCCTCGTAAAGAACAATTGCAACTGAATTAGACAGATTGAGCGAACGCGTATCCCCTATCATAGGAATCCGGATTGAAGTCTCAGGATACCTCTGAAGAATTGACTCCGGAATTCCGGCACTCTCTTTTCCGAACATAATATATGCATTCTCATCATAATGCACATGCGTATATACATTCTTCGCCTTGGTTGTCGCCATGTACAGTCTCGCACCGGGATTCTTCTCCATAAAATCGTCAAAGTCATCATACACTGTCACATCAAGGTCAGGCCAATAATCAAGCCCTGCCCTCTTTAACATTTTATCATTTATCTGAAATCCCAATGGTCCGATAAGGTGCAGCCTGCTACCCGTGGCTACACAGGTTCTTCCGATATTTCCTGTATTCGCGGGCATTTCCGGCTCATGAAGAACAATATTCATCATATTACTAATCCTCTTTCTTAATTGAAATATCAAGCTCTATCGTCCTGTCAGAGTCATAGCTCAACGGAACGCATATATTTTTGGCATGGGCGCTTGAGAGCTTGAAGCTTCCCTGTATGATGCTTGGCGGTGTTATATCGACGATAATGCCCTTGGTCGACAAAACGGTTGCCGCATTTCCGAATATCATATTTCCCAGCTCGCTTAAGGCACTGAGTGATATTTCATCAAGCTTTTCTATCGTCATAAAACACATTCTGGAGGCAATATCACATGCCACCTCCTTAGGCATAGCAAGCAGCACAAGTCCACGCAGCTGACCTGTTATTCCTATATTAACCACTACCGTCTCATTTTCAAACTCTGTCTGTTTTACATAAGGTCGTCCTATGCTTAGATTCATCTGGCACACATCCTTCATGACCTGAGCTGCCGCCTTAAGGAATACATTTATATATTCAACATTTATATCTGCCATATCCATCCTCCTTTAAGGTTTATCCAGATAACGCACTTCATCCCCGTTTATGATTTTCTTATCATTATCCGCTGTAAGACTGCCTATTACAGCAGCAGGAATATCTGCCGCACTGAATGCCTCAAGTATTTTTTCAGATTGTGGTGTAATCACAAGCATACATCCTGCCGACGCTGCCTCATACGGATTGATTCCCATTATCTCACAGAATTCAATCGTCTCCTGCCTCACAGGTATCGCTCTAAGGTCAATATTAAGCCCGCACCTGCTTCCCACAGAAAGCTCCCACAGTGCCGCAAATATGCCCTTCTGTGCCACATCATGCATTGCTGCTGCTCCATTCTCTATCGCAATTCTTGAAGCCGGTATGGTGCATGCATGTCCGGCAATATTATCCATCTTAGATACATACGGCAACGGAAGCCTTTTTAACAGCTCATCCCTATGTTCATCGACAAGATATGCGCTCTCCTCTATGGCTATCCAGCCGGCAGCTATGACAGCCATTCCTGATGATGCATTTCTAAGGCTCATAAGCTCATTTTTCATACACATACCCGTCACCGTGATTGTCACCATATCCGATGAAACATTCCCACTAACCTCCGTATGTCCACCCGCTAACTGTATGCCGCATTCACCACAGGCCTTGTCTACCATGCGTGTAAGCTCCTTAAGTGCCTTCTCATCATACTTCTCCGGCAAAATGAATGCCGCCGAAGCCGCTACCGGTGTTCCGCCACACGCCGCAATATTGTTAACTGCCCGTATCACTGCAAAATATGGTGCAAGCCGTTCTCCTGTGAGTGCACACTCTGTTGACGTAAGTATATATTTATCACCCACATCTATAACGCTGCAGTCATGTCCAACCGCACCACCAGTGACAACCTGTCTGTTTTTCTGGGTTATCAGCTTAAACACAGAGCGGTTAAGTACCGACTCCGATATTTTTTTATTCTTCATACTTTGACCTTTACATACAACGTAAATACTGGTATTCTACTCTAAGAATACTACTTCCCGCAAGAAGCGGATAACTGTTACAGATATGCCGCTATCATCGGAAGCAGCATGGCAAGAACCAATATAACCACTATAACAATTGTTATAATTCTTCTATTTTTTTTGCTGTAAAAATTAAACATTTTTTTACCTCTCTAAAATATAATCACCGGAGGCATATACTCATGATACACAACCTTTTACATACACTGCCGGTTTCGCTGATATTCTGCACCATTGTTATGGGCTTTTTACTTATGTACGAACGCAAAAAACATGCGCGCGAAGCCAAACGGCGTGAAAATAATTTCTGGCAGCGCGAAAATGAAGCTAACTTTACCCGCCGCAAAGATATTTCTCAGCTGCCGTATATAAAGATTCCTTATGATACCCTGCCATTTATCCAGAATGCGCATGGTGAAATCGCCGAATACCAGAAAGAACTCCTATCCTTCAAGGATTCCAAGCTTCTTAATCTATCCGGCATGTCCAACACGGATCTTAAGCTTATGTATGGCGTAGCCAACCTTCCTGAGCTTTCACAATACGATGAGGCATGTACCGCTATGTACCGCACGATTGCCAATCTTGGCTCTAACCTTGCCAAGGAGGGCTACCACAGTGAAGCCATCGCTTTTTTGGAATTCGGCTTGGAAGCCGGCTCCGATATAAGCCGCAATTTTTATATTCTTGCCGACGAATATGCCAATGCCGGAAGATATGATGATATTGCAGGACTTATAGAACATGCTCGGACGCTCACATCCCCTATGAAAGCTTCCATCCTGAATAATCTGCAGGATAAATATCAGAAGTCTCTTCCATAGGTTGAAAGTATCTTATCAATTTCTCTTGAAGCCTGACTCTTTGTCAGGCTTTCAAGCTCTTTATCGAGCACCACTCCATGCTGTCTTATAAGGCTTTTTAAAAAACTAATCTGCCTTGAAGTAGCGGGCGAATCCTTTTTTGCCGTGTACGCTATGTTTTCCGGAAGGAAAAGTGCCCCATAGTCTTCGTTATCCCGGCTCAGCGCTTCTTCATACATGCAGTCATACAATCTTGCCGCTGCCGCCGCATCGGAAAACGCCCTGTGTCTTGGCTCCTCCACAATCCCATAAAAATTACACAGATTCTCAAGGCTTCTGCTTTCCAGACCTGAAAGTAATTTTCTGGATATCTTGTGAGTGTCAATACACATTGCCTGATATTTCATCTTCAGGTTGAGAGCCTTCTGGCAGACAAAGCCGTAATCAAATGCCACATTATGACCTAATACCGGCATCTCTCCTATAAAATCCAATAGTTCCTTCAATACCTTATCTATTACCGGGGCAGATGACACCATATTGTCATCTATCCCCGTAATTTCCGTAATTCTTGGCGGAATGTGTATCCCCGGATTAACAAAGGAGGAAAAATTTTCCATCCTGCTGCCCCCAATGAACTTTACCGCCCCGATTTCAATAATCATGTCCTCCCTCGGATTAAGACCTGTAGTCTCCAAATCCAATGCGACATAATCTGCTGCCTTTTCTAACATAATCCTCTTTTCCGGTCTAGTATGATATTATCTCATACCCATCATCTGTCACAAGCACCTGAATCTCCCACTGTGCTGAAGGTAGTCTGTCCTGAGTATATGCAGTCCAGTCATTATCCTCATCAATATATATTTCCTGCTTACCCATATTAATCATAGGTTCAATGGTAAACATAAGTCCCGGAGCCATGACCATCTCCGTTCCCGCCTTGGAAACATAGCTTACGAATGGATCCTCATGGAACTCAAGCCCGACACCATGACCGCCTATCTCACGGACAACGGAATATCCGTTCTCCTTGGCAAAATCATTGATTGCCTGACCTACATCACCTAAGAATCCCCATGGCTTAACCTTAGAAAGACCTACATTGAGGCTCTCCTTTGCCACATCTACAAGACGCTTCTTCTCAGGTGACACCTCACCTATGCAGAACATTCTTGAGGAGTCTGAAAAATATCCGTCAAGTATTGTGGAGCAGTCCACATTGATGATATCACCCTCCCTGAGCATGACATCATCGGACGGTATTCCATGGCATACCTGATTATTTATCGAAGTACATACGCTCTTAGGAAAGCCTTCATAGTTAAGAGGTGCAGGTATTCCACCCATCTTCGTTGTGACATCGTACACCCACCTGTCAATCTCCTCTGTAGTAATTCCGGCCTTGATATGCTCTGCCACATAGTCAAGAACAGCTATATTTATCTTAGCACTTTCCTTTATTTTAGCCACCTGTTCCGGTGTCTTTATAAGCTTATGTGACGGCACAACGGCATGCATAAGTCTCATGCTCTCAAGCTTATCGTCAAAATTACTGTGGCATCTCTTATATTTAAGACCGCTGCCACACCAGCACAAATCATTTCGTCCCGGTCTGATCATTCTTATCCGTTCCTCCTAAAGAACCCTTAACATATTATACAAAAATCCGCCTCACATATTACTCCCAGAGCTTCTTTTTGTATACCCCCTGCTCAACGAGCTCCCCAAAAGAGCTTACAACAAGAGCCTTATCCTCCTTATAAGTAACACCAAACCACTTGTCACTTGTAGGAAGCACATGGACATCCGCAAGACCTTCCTCAACCATATCTCCGATGATTGTCGGTATAAGATACTCAGCCTTCATCTCATTGCCCTCAATTGAACCGAGGAATGTGACAAATCTCTTCTCAAGCTCAGGGAATATATCAGGTGTCAGTCCCCACATATTCATGGAAACAGGCTGGTTAAGCGGCACATTTCCGTCCGGAGTTGTCGCACAGTTATCTCCCCTGCCAATCTCCTTTGTCTCAACTATCTTAGTGAGTATTCCGTCCTTGACCTGACAGATTCCCCTCGTAACTGTTCCGTTATCGCTGAGTGTATTTCCCACCTCGAAGCCGGCCATACAGAAGTTGAACTTCTTGTCCGACTTAGCAGGGTTGCAGAGGTACTCATGTACCTTCTTAAGTCCCTCCTTGCCGTAATAGTCGTCTGCATTGATGACGGCGAAAGGCTCATTTACAACATCCTTGCAGGCAAGAATAGCCTGTCCTGTTCCCCACGGCTTCGTTCTTCCCGCCGGAACACTGTACTTCCTACATAAAATCCACCATTTTGGTAAACACTTTTTAACATTGTCTTTTTTTGTGCATAATATTCGCTTTCTGTAAACCATCCTGTATTGTTGTTATCTGCCACCCAGGTATCTTTACGTCCTGTTCCATTTCTGTACACACTAGTATATGTGTGCAAATCATTTTCTATTTTTGTATATTCATCATCTGTAAAATTTGTTATATTTAATCCAGCTGTAGGATATACTGTTGTGTTCTTTGGAACTTCTACCCAAACATATTGGTTCCCATTACCATCTTCTATTACAAGTCCATTATCTAAATTAGTTTCTTTTACTTGTTTAAATTCTCTACTTGGATAATATGGCTGAGTCTCATTAGTTCTTGGTAATCCAATTACTTCATCCCTTATTTCATCCAAATTATCTAGCTGCTTTTCATATGCTTCTTTTGCTAGTATTTGACTTTCCATTTGCATTTTTCTTTGGTGCAGGGACCCCTGCCACCTTCAGATATCCTTCTTCCGCAAGTACACGGAAGTTGGAGAAAAACTGTTCTTTTCCGATCTGTGTTACCAACGCCACTTTCTGATAAACTGCCGGAGGATAGAAGATACTCAGAAACCTCCGGACGATCACATCATACACATGATGAGCTGTTGCAGATACCGAATTCAATGCGGAAAGTCCCTGTCCTGTCGGGATGATCGCATAATGATCCGTGATCTGCTTATCATTCACGTAACGTGTCTTCGCAATATTCTTATAGGTCCCCTGCTCTAACACTTCTTTGGCAAAAGGAGTGGCCAGAGCATAGCTGCGTAAGCCACCGATATTCTTGTGGATTTCCTTTGCCACCGCCGTAGACAGAACTCTGGCATCCGTTCGGGGATAAGTGGTCATCTTTTTCTCATACAGTTCCTGTACGATCCGCAAAGTCTCATCCGGGCTGATCTTAAAGTATTTGGAACAGTCATTCTGTAACTCCGCCAGATTGTACAGAAGCGGTGCATTCTTGTTCTCTTTTTTCTTCTCAATGCCGGTGACAGTCCCCGGGCCTGCCGGTTCTGCGGTAAGCTCTGCGATCAGACGCTCGGCATCCTCTTTTTTCTTGAAGCCGTTCTCTTTATACAGTGCCGGAGAATTATAATATTTCGAACCTTCCACTGCTCTCCACTCTGCGGTAAAGGGCTTCTCCTGTAATTTAAAATTACCGATCACCCGGTAAAAGGGAGTCTTGGTGAACGAACGGATCTCCCGCTCTCTGTTCACGATCATTCCGAGGACACAGGTCATGACACGACCCACAGAAATCACTGCCCGGTCTCTTTTGAGATACCCTTTTACCGTGTTGCCGTATTTTAACGTCAGGGCTCTGGAAAAATTGATACCCATGAGATAATCTTCCTTGGCCCGCAGATAGGCAGCATTTCCCAGATTGTCGTAGGCTGAGAGATCTTTTGCCTCCCGGATTCCACGTAAGATTTCTTCCTCCGTCTGGGAGTCGATCCATACACGTTTCCGTTCCTTGTCCTGTACGCCCGACATCTGCTCCACCAGACGATAGATGTATTCTCCCTCTCTTCCGGAGTCGGTGCAGACATAAATTGTCGTAACATCCGGCCGGTTCAGCAGGGAACTTACGATCGTATACTGTTTTTTCGCACTTTCAATGACTTCGTATTTGAATTCCGTCGGTAGAAAAGGCAGGGTGTCAAAGCTCCATCTACGGAACTTTTCATCATACACCTCCGGATAACTCATGGTCACCAGATGTCCCACACACCAGGTAACGATAGCCTCTTCCGATTCCAGATAGCCGTCTTTGGAACGCATATTGTATTTTAAAGCATTGGCAAATTCTCTTGCCACGCTCGGTTTCTCTGCAATAAATAAATTTTTACCCACGTAATACCATCTTTCCTGTCTTACGAGTTCTCATCCACGGAATGCACCAGTATCTGTACCGTTCCTTCCGTTAATGTCTTCTCATATCCATTCTCGCTAAATATCAGAATGCTGTCTGCAGTCACATGTTCCCTCTTCATGGATGCCTGCAGCACATCATAATCTTTCGAAGTATAACATACCGTGCCGGAATAATCCACCACGATCTTTCTGCCGGTGTCCTCCCTGCACAGAAAATAGATTTTCCCCTGTCTGCTGTTCCAGAGTTCAACCGTCCGGAAACGTCCCTGCAGCACTTCCTGACAGATCCGGCGATAGGTCAACAGTTGAAAATCATTATATTCTTCCCGGATGTATTTTTCATAAAATGTACTGCCTTCTGTCCGCTCAGACGTCTGATGCGGAAACAGAAAGCAAAAATAAAACCGGACAAACGCATTACAGATCTCATATGTACCGGGCAGCACCTTCTCCACCAGCTCCAGTTCCATCAAATTCTTCAGATATACACTGATCTTGGCCCGGGAAAATCCGGTATGTGCATACATGTCGTTCAGTTTTCCATGTCTTCCGTCTGCCAACGTTGCCAGAATGGTGTCATAAACTGCCGTCTCCCGCGATTCCTCCGACAGCCATTTTATCATAAGCTCCGGCAGAAAGCTGTTCCTCTGTAAAAGCAGCCGGATCAGATTTTCTTCTGCCGAATTCTGCGGATAAAGCTGTCGCCACAGTCCCGGCAGCCCTCCCAATGCCGCATAAAGCGAAATACTTTCCTGTACCGTATAGTCGGAAAATATCTTACGCATGGCGGAAAAAGGCAGTTCCTTCACCTTCAGAAATCCGCTGACGGAAAATGCCAGATTTCCCACTTTGGAAATCATGCTGTTCTCCACCCAGCCGGAGGCATAGGTGGTCAGGATCACTAACAGTGCTTCTTTTTTCTCCTTCAGGAACCGGATCAGTTCCTGCAAAAACAAAGTATCCCCTTTTAAAAGATACTGAAAATTCTCTATGATAAGTACTTTCTTATCTGCTGTCGTTTCGCCTTTCTGTATTGTCATGCATTCCAGCAATTCCCGCCAGGAAGGATACTCTGCAATCTCCTTTCCCCGGCTTCGCAGTTCCCGTCCCCACAAATATTGTTGTTCTCTGGAAGAACAGTTTCCCGCACTATAACGCAACGTCTGTTTTTTCTCCGTAAAAGAGGTTAAGAGAGCCGTCTTGCCAACGCCTCTCTGTCCATACACCACCAGGATCTGACTCCCTGTTCTCTTATAATGATTTTCCAAAAAAGCTGTTTCCTGTTCCCTTCCAGTCAGCATGGCAGCCTCTTTCTTTCTGACCCAGCAGATCAGTACATCTTCTGCAACAGTTGTTCGATCTCTTCCTGTGACAACGGCTTTCCAAACAGATATCCCTGAATGATATCACACCCGATGACCCGCAGATATTTATACTGCTGTTCTTCCTCCACGCCTTCCGCAATGGACTCAAATCCCAGGGATTTCACCATACTTACAATAGACTCCGTAATAATCCGGGTCGCAGAATCCGTCAGCAGCGTGTCGGTAAATGATTTATCAATCTTCAGCGTATTGATAGGCAGCTTCTTTAAGTAAGACAGGGAAGAAAATCCTGTTCCGAAGTCATCCAGTGAAATGCGAATCCCGTACTCCTTCAACAACTGCATTTTCTCGGTAACTGCACTGAAATCGTCGATCAAAATGCTTTCTGTGATCTCCAGTTCGATTTCATCCGGATCCACATCGTATTTATGAATGATATTCAGCAGGGTTTCCACAAAATCTTCCTTCTGGTACTGCAACGCGGAAATATTCACTGACAGCACAAAAGGAACTCCGTAACGGTTCCTCCATTCGGAAAAAGTACGGATACTCTGTTCCAGTACCCAGTTGCCGATAGGAATGATCGTTCCGTTCTTCTCCGCAATGGGAATGAATTTTGCCGGACTGATCATTCTGCCGTTGCCATCCTTCCAACGGATCAGTGCCTCCACGCCCCGCAGTTTACGGTTGCCCGCATAATACTGGGGCTGATAATACAGCAGAAAATTATTCTCAAAAACAGCCTCTTTTAATTTGCTGTCCAGTTCTACATTTTTCAGGAAATCGTTCAGGATCGGCGTATCGAAATACTGGATCCGGTTCTTGCCCATGGCTTTTCCCTTGAACATTACGATTTCCGCACAGTTGATCAGTTCCAGTGCGGAAGTCGCAGCCTCCGGATATTCCGCCACACCGACACTTACGGTGATGTTCAGGACCTGCCCGCCCACCAGATAAAACGGCTCCCTGGTGCGCTTAACGATCTCCTTATGAATATGTTCCACACTTTTGTTCCCACAAGGATCATAAATGGCCATGCAGTAGACATCACTGGTCAGGTGGCAGACGATCACATCATCCCCGTTAAATTCCTTCAGAAAAGAGCCAAACTGCTGTACCAGTTCGTCCCCCGCCACGATTCCCAGTCCGTCATTTACCTTGCGGAAATCATCAATATCAATAACAAGCACGCTGACCAGCCGGTTATCCTCTTTGGCCCGACGAAGAAATTCGGTCAGAAGACGCACAAAATAATTACGGTTGTACAGTCCGGTCAGACTGTCGTAATACGCCATGTAGAGAAGCTCTTCGTTCTGTGTTTTCTGTTTGGTGATATTCTGTACCACAATAATCTGATCCGTCGGCCTGCCATCTTCGTAGAAAATCCTGCTGGAAAACTGCAGCCAGGTCTTCTTTCCCCTCTGCATACATTCCACAGAGTCCGTCTCCCGACCGCTCTTTTCCAAAAACAGCATTTCCCGAAGTGCCAGCACATACGGTTCGTCCACCATCTCCTGAAGTTTTACAAAATCTCTTCTGTCCAGAATCTGGAAGTCAAAAAAATCATCCCATTTTCCCAGCGTAGTGACCGTATTCTTTTCAAAAGAATAGTAGATATAAGCATAATCCATGGTATCGCACAACAGACGATACATTCTCTCCTTAGCGCTCAGTTTCTGATTCATTGCGCGCATAAGATCCAGCTGATAGCGTAACTCGTTCATAACCCCACTCACCCTTTATTTTTTGGTGATGTAACCCTGTGCTTTCAAAAGTTCTGCGCAAAGCAATGCTCCCCCAGCTGCTCCACGTAAGGTATTGTGTGACAAACCTACGAACTTGTAATCATATACGGTATCTTCTCTCAGACGACCTACACTGATACCCATACCGTTCTCGAAATCAACATCCAGAGCCACCTGTGGTCTGTTGTCCTCCTCCAGATACTGGATAAACTGCTTCGGTGCGCTGGGAAGTCCCAGTCTCTGAGGCTCACCGCTGAAGGTGACCAGTTTCTCGATCAGCTGCTCCTTGGTAGGCTTCTTACGGAATTTAACAAATACGGCTGCGGTATGTCCGTTCAATACCGGAACACGGATGCACTGGCAGGTAATGACCGGGCTTTCCGCCGGTACGATCACACCGTCTTTGATCTCGCCCCAGATACGAAGCGGCTCTTTTTCAGACTTTTCTTCTTCGCCACCGATGTA
>OGWY01002956.1_pt1 | contig 11776 bp, 12 predicted proteins | sample 1576121 | NCBI WGS metagenome assembly OGWY01 (sample SAMEA3541543, study PRJEB24748) | human gut metagenome | biome: human gut; feature: human-associated habitat; material: faeces | place: China | collected 2012 | reverse complement strand
CTACAGCTCCCGCAGCAGAGGCTGAAGCTCCCAAACGCAAACCGGGACGCCCTCGCAAAGTAAAACAAGAGGCCGCTCCCGTAGCGGAAGCACCTAAAAAAGTAGCTCCGGCAGAAACAAAAGCAGAAACTGCCAGGTCCGGGAACCACAAGGGCGGTAATACATCCGGTTTCACAGTTAAATTCCACATCCACCGGACAGCCAAGTGTACGGCAGGTACAGATATTGATCACTTCTTTTTGCTTTAATTCGCAAATACGCATGAAAAGCACCTGTTTTTTATGATATTATGCAAAAAGTCTGAAAATATGTATGGAGTTTATTGACATACTTTCTATGATTAAAGTATAATAAGAAATAGGTAATTCAGTCCGTTTTATGTTACTGAGCAAACAGAAAAGAGGAAAGTCTGCTGCCCGGATTGTATGGCAGAAGGGGAGACATGAGGAAGGGGAAATAAATACATGAGATGTCCATACTGTAATCAGGATAATACAAGAGTAGTAGATTCAAGACCAGTGGAAGAGACCAATTCCATAAGACGCAGAAGACTGTGCGATTCCTGTGGAAGAAGATTTACCACTTATGAGAATGTGGAGACAATCCCGTTAACAGTAATCAAGAAGAATCTGAACCGTGAGCAGTACGACCGCAATAAACTGATCAACGGTGTCCGCCGCGCCTGTTACAAACGTCCCATTGCCAGCGATAAGCTGGAAGCCATGATCGATGCCATAGAAGGCGACATCTTTAATGCCGAAGATAAAGAAATCTCCAGCACGAAAATCGGAGAAATCGTGATGAGCCATTTAAAAGATCTGGATTCGGTGGCGTATGTGCGATTCGCTTCTGTGTATCGGGAGTTTAAAGATGTCAGTACCTTTATGGATGAATTGAAGAAATTTTTAAATTAGAAAAATCCTCGCCAGAGAGCGGGGAAACCGGCTTCTGCTCCGGCATTGAAAACTATTCCCGGCATCTGACGGGCTCCAAGGAGGGCGAACCGCCCCATTGCCTGATGGACTTCTTCAAGGATGATTATCTGATCATCATAGATGAGTCCCATATTACCCTGCCCCAGATAAGGGGGATGTATGCGGGGGATCGTTCCCGGAAAATGACACTGGTGGACTACGGTTTCCGTCTGCCGTCGGCACTGGACAACCGTCCGCTTAACTTTGAGGAATTTGAGTCCCATATCGACCAGATGATGTTTGTATCGGCTACGCCTGGCGATTATGAGGCGGAGCATGAGCTTCTGCGTGCTGAGCAGATTATCCGCCCGACCGGGCTTCTGGATCCGGAAATATCCGTGCGTCCGGTGGAGGGACAGATTGATGATTTAATCGGCGAGATTAAAAAGGAAACGGCAAAGCACAACAAGATACTTGTGACGACCCTTACCAAGCGAATGGCGGAGGATTTGACCGATTACATGAAAGAGGTTGGCATCCGGGTACGGTATTTACATGCGGACATCGATACCCTGGAGCGTGCGGAGATTATCCGCGACATGCGTCTGGATGTTTTCGATGTCCTGGTGGGCATCAACCTGCTGCGGGAGGGCCTGGACATCCCGGAGATTTCCCTCGTTGCCATTCTGGATGCGGACAAGGAAGGCTTCCTGCGTTCCGAGACCTCCCTCATACAGACGGTGGGTCGTGCCGCCCGTAATGCGGAAGGACATGTTGTGATGTATGCGGACAATGTGACGGACTCCATGCGCGCCGCCATAGAGGAAACGAACCGACGCCGCAGCATCCAGCAGAAATACAACGAAGAACACGGCATCACCCCGCAGACCATCAAAAAGGCAGTCCGGGATCTGATCAGCATATCCAAGGCAGTGGCAAAGGAAGAGGTAACCTTCGAAAAGGATCCGGAGTCCATGAGCCGCAAGGAACTGGAAAAGCTGATTGCCGATGTCCAGAAAAAGATGCAGAAGGCGGCTGCCGATTTGAACTTCGAGGCGGCAGCAGAGCTGCGTGACAAGATGATTGAATTAAAGACCATGCTGCAGAACATGGACTAAGTATGGAAGGTTTGTAAATAAAATGGCAGAGAAAAATAAAAAAGAATGGATAAAAATCAGAGGCGCCAAAGAGCACAATCTGAAAAATATTGATGTGGATATCCCACGGAACGAACTGGTGGTGTGTGCTTTACCCTAGTCTGTGCTTTGCGGATATCAGCCATGGAACCATGGACACTGCGGCGAAGGAGGAGCTGGAAGCTGTTCTTGATGAGGACGAACTTGAACTTTTGTATGAGAACAAGGACGGAGATAAGAGGGAACGGGTTTATGAATTTAAGATTTTTACTTTTCTTAATAAGCTGATTAAATGAGCCACATCTGAGCGGAAATGACGTGTTGCATTTGTCACATACCGTAAGGCGGAATCGCCTGTGTAAATGTTCGGAGAAGGCTTATGAAGTATAGAATGGAGATTGATATGTCAAAGCTTAAGGTTGCGGTGCTTTTCGGTGGACAGTCATCAGAGCATGAGGTGTCCTGCCGTTCAGCACTCACTATAATACATAATATGGATAAGGAGCGCTATGAGCAGCTTCTTGTAGGAATCACAAAGGAAGGAAGATGGCTTTTAACCCCGAATGCGGAAGCTATTGAGGACGGAAGCTGGAGAAATGGGAGTACGGAGCTGATTCTGTCACCGGATACAACACATAAGGGCTTCATAGCGATGAAGGACGGAAGGTCTGAGGTTATAGCTGTCGATGTTGTATTTCCGGTACTGCATGGTCTGTATGGTGAGGACGGAACGGTTCAGGGAGTTCTTGAGCTTGCAAAAATTCCTTATGTAGGCTGTGGCGTTGTCGCTTCCGGCGTATCCATGGATAAGCTTTTTACCAAAATTATTGCTGCGACTGTGGGCGTAAAGCAGGCTGGGTATGAGGCTGTAAGACGCACAGAGCTTGAGCATATGGACATAGTTGTGGACAGGATAGAGAAAGCACTGCCTTATCCTGTATTTATCAAGCCTGCCAACGCAGGTTCGTCCTGTGGTGTGAGCAAGGCAAAGGACCGGGAAGGTCTTATAAAGGGCTTGAAGCTTGCCGCACAGCATGACAGAAAGCTTCTTGTTGAGGAGACAATAGTCGGACGTGAGGTTGAGTGTGCCGTTCTAGGCGGTGAGAATCCTGAGGCTTCCGGTGTCGGTGAGGTTCTTCCGGCAGGCAACGCAGCCTTCTATGACTATGAGGCGAAGTATGCCAATGCCGATTCTAAGACAGACACACATCCTTCATTCCCGGAGGGCAAGGAGGATGAGATAAGAAGCGATGCGGTGAAGATTTTTAAGGCTGTCGACGGATATGGCCTTGCAAGGGTGGATTTCTTCTTAAAAGAGGACGGAACCGTTATATTCAATGAGATAAATACACTTCCGGGTTTTACCTCAATCAGCATGTATCCTATGCTCTGGAACGAAAGAGGCGTCAATGTGACAAACCTCATTGATAAGCTTATTGAGCTTGCACTTAAGAGATTTTAGGAGGAACGTATGAGAAAGGATGCCCCGATAGGTGTGTTCGATTCGGGTGTGGGAGGCCTGACTGTTGCCAGAGAGATAATCAGACAGATACCGAATGAACGCATTGTATATTTTGGAGATACGGCGAGACTTCCGTATGGAACCAAGTCAAAGGACACGATAATACGTTATGCAAGGCAGATAGTGAATTTCCTTATGGATGAGGGCGTCAAGGCTATAGTTGTGGCATGTAATACGGCAAGCGCTTATGCTCTTGAGGAGATTAAGGACGAGATAGAGGTTCCGATAATCGGAGTGGTCAAGCCGGGAGCAAGGACAGCGGTTTCGGTTACTAAAAATAATCGTATAGGAATAATTGCCACAGAGGGAACGATAAACAGTGGTCTTTATACAAGACTTATACATGAGGAGAATCCGGCCATAGAGGTTGTCGGAAAGGCATGTCCGCTTCTGGTATCGCTAGTCGAGGAGGGGTGGCTTCATGACAGTATCACCGATCAGGTGCTTGAGCGTTATCTTGAGAGCCTTAAGCAGGAGAACATAGACACACTGGTGCTTGGATGTACACATTATCCGCTTCTTAGAAGCTCCATCGGAAAAATCATGGGCGATAAGGTCAACCTTGTGAATCCTGCGTATGAGACAGCTCTTGAATTAAAACGTCTTCTCGCAAAGAAAGAGCTTGCCAACGTAAAGGATGTGGAGGAGCCTAGCGTCATGTATCGTTTCTATGTCAGCGATGCGGCGGAAAAATTTAAAAATATAGCTAATATGATACTCCCATTCGATATTGAGACGACAAAGCAGATCAATATTGATGAGTATTAAAAAGATGATGGTGTGAAGGATAAGTATTGAAGCTTAGACTTCACACATGTTTTTTCATTTTATTTAATTAAGGGTAGTTTGAAAATATACACATGTGAATAGTATGAAGGATATGATTTATATTTTTGGGGAAAATGCCATACCGATGAAACAGGCGGCATTTTGGAGAGAAACGCTGAACAGTTATTTTAGTGTTATATAATATAAATTGTGCCTGCATACAGGACGTTCACAGCAAGTTGTTCAGAAATGAGGAATAACATGAAAGAGAATATTGTTATATATATTACAGGCCTGCACAGCACAGGCTCAGATGATGATTCGGTGGAGATGATATACGCCGGAAAGCATTATTTCAGAAACGGAAAGCATTTTATAAAGTATCAGGAGAGTCTTGAGGACGGGCTTTTGACCGATAACATGATTAAGATTTCGCCTAAAGAGGTGGAGCTTGTTAAAAAAGGACCCATGACCACAAACATGCTGTTCACCATCGGGGAAAAGAACCTAAGCTATTATGACACTCCATTTGGAAGCATGACAATGGGGATAGATACCTCCGATATGTGCATAACTGAGAATGATGGAGAGATGAATGTGGATATCCACTATAATCTCGAGATGAATGGGAATTATGTGGCGAAAAGCCATGTTGTTATTAAGGTAAGGGAAGAGAACCGGGAATAAACGGTGATAGACTGGTAAAGATATATTTAGAATATGTGAATGGTGCAGATAACCTGATGAGAGAGAATTACTTTTGTCGGGTTATTTCTGTTTGTAAGGTTTTATTGGAATATGGAAAGATATATTTTAAAAAATCGGTTATCTATTGTACCTTTTCAAACAAATAATGATTTGTTATAATAAAAAAGGATTATCAATATAAATAGGGTTAAAATTGCAGCTGGTAAAGGATGTTAAATAAGGAGAAGCAATATGGCGTCATGGAAGTTAAGGGTTGAAAATTATGGAAAAATAAAGTCTGCCGAAATAGAAATTGCTCCATTGACATTGTTCGTGGGTGATAATAATAGTGGAAAAAGCTATTTAATGTCTCTTCTGTGGGGAATAGAAAATTTAGGTATAGAGGCTTTATTAGGAAGTGAATATCTTGAGTCTGAGGAGACGGATAAGCTCAGTGAATGGCTTATCAGCCAAATGGAAACAGCTATACAGAATAAAAAGCATATTGCGCCATTAGAAGATATATCCGAAATGTTAAGTAATGTTCTTAATAAGGGTTTGGAAAAGAATAAGGATAATTTTGTGAGAAGAATCTTTAATAGTGATAATGTTTCAATTGGAAAATTATCCATAGATTTAGGTGATTTTAAAGGAAGAAGCTTGGATATTGAATTGAATGAGCAAACAGAGTTGCTATCATTATATATTGATTTAGGACAGCGTTTTTTAATTCATAGAACTATTGTTGAAACATTGAAAGATAAAAAGTATATTAATAGTATTTTGATTCAAGTGCTGTATAAATGTATTATGGATATTAAGACTACAGAATTAGAAACACAGAGGATTATATATCTTCCCGCGGCAAGAACCGGTTTTATGCTTACTAAGGATATTATAAATAAGGTTGGCAGAAACAATACATTTAATTTGCCGGATGATAGGGAAAAATTCACGCCTTTTGTCCGCCCGATTAACAATTTTTTGGATATTATGGGTGATTTGAATGTTGGACAAAAGAAAAACGAGAATTATATACATTTGGCGGAGGATATAGAGCATGAGATGACAGATGGAACGATTGAGTTCAGTGATATGCCAAACAAAGAGGTTATGTATGTACCGGATGGACATAAGAAGGGGATTCCGCTCAGGCTGGTTTCAGCAGTTGTGACGGAGCTATGTCCGTTAATCTTGATTTTAAAACATAGCGATAATATAGCACGCTTCTATTATGAGGAACCGGAAATGTGCCTTCACCCGCAACTGCAAAGCAGAATGGGTAAAGTTATTGCAAGGATAGTGAATGCCGGGATAGGTATGGTCATTACAACTCACAGTGACATAATTTTACAGCATATTAATAACATGATAAAGTTACAGAATCGCAAGGATTGTGATGAAATTTGTGATAGATTACACTATGGGAAAGAGGATTTGTTGAACTGTGACCAGGTAAGAGTGTACCAGTTAAAGGCAAGAGCAAAAGGAAAGACGATTGTAGAAGAATTGAGCTGTGGGGAAAATGGTTTTATTGTTCCAACGTTTAATGACGCTCTTGACAGTATTATGAGCGAAGCATACGAGATTCAAGGGGACTTACATGAATAAAAAAACAGAATTTATTATCAATGAACTGCTGGTAGATAATTTTATCGAAAAAGAAACTAATGAAATTCTTCTTGAAGAGACAGAAGATACAGGTAAAAGCTCATTAAAAATACAATTGAAATCGATTGATAATCTCAGTATTAAGAATGTAGATAAGAAGAATACACAGATGAATTTCTTTCAGGATAGTAAAAATAAGTCAATGAATAAACGAGTTGACCATATTATTTTTGAACAGATTTCATGTGACAAATGGAAGCTGCATTTGATAGAAATGAAATCATCTGTAGGAAACGATAAGTGGATTGATATAAAGGGAAAGTTCAGGGCAAGCTATTTAGTGGCACGAGCAATAGCAGCTATGCTTGAGCTGGACATTCAGGAAACCTATATGTATACCACTTATGAAAAGGTCTCATTTGTTTTATCTGAAACTATGCCGGCTGCAAGAAGACTAAAGGTTGGTGGTGAGTATGTGAAGCCACAGGAGGAATGGGATGGAACTGCATTCAGCCTGAATTTCGGAGAGAAAATCAGGTTTATTCATAAGCCGCTTCGTATGGTGAGGAACTCACAGGGGATATTGACGGGTGAAAGAACTTTTAATCTTTGATTTGATAAGGTTTAGTACTAAGTTGAAAATAAAATAGTTGAATTTTTCCACAAAAATGTTAAAATATACGAGTATGACATTTTTACATAGGGAGGTACACTATGCCAGCTTGGTTAATAGTAATTCTGTCCATTCTTGCGGTGGTGCTTGTAGCATTTATCGTTCTTCTGATATTGGGCGGCAGATTACAGAAAAAGGCTAATTCACAGCAGGAGGCACTTGCCAGCGCAGCGCAGACAGTCTCAATGCTGATTATTGACAAAAAGAAATTGAAAATTTCGGAAGCGAATCTTCCGAAGGTAGTAACGGATCAGGTTCCTAAGTACGCACGCCGTGCTAAGTTCCCAATCGTCAAGGCAAGAGTTGTGGGCGGCGGAAGCAAGCCTATGAATCTTATCGCAGATGCAGCAGTTTTTGATATTCTTCCGGTAGGTAAGGAATGTAAGGTAGTAGTCAGCGGTATCTATATCACAGAGATTAAGAGTGTCCGCGGCGGCGTTATCCCTGCTCCACCTAAGAAGAAGGGGCTTGCAGGACTTATGCAGAAGGCTTCAAGAAAGACTAAGGATTCCACCAAGGACAAGCCTGCTAAGGCAGATAAGAATGCGGCGGCAGACAATGGCAGGAAGGCTAAGAAGAGTAAGTAATAAATTGATACGGTTAGTCTTGGCACTATAATATGAAATATAAATAAGCTCACGCACATTAGTTCAATGTGTGTGGGCTTATTTTTTTAGCATGGCTCATAAAAGAGTTTTTAATAAAAGTTATTGAGCTATAAGCACCTTTTTTCCTTCAAATGCAAAGCCGTAATGTTGTATGCGGGATTTTGGTATTCCGCGGTTTATCAATTCGGCGTCATAGTTCTTGCCCTCAATCTGGCGTAGTGCAGCCTGTGCCGTATCTGCAAGTGTAGCTTCTCCGTCGGCATCATGCACCTTAAATTCAAGCACGATGCCATCATGCGTCTTGTCATGGATATCGGCTGGAATCAGCATGATATCGTATCTTCCATAGCCGCTTTCACGGTTAGATTTAATTTCGTATATGTCGCGAAGGTCGGATATAAGTCCAAGCACAAAGCCATGAAAAAAACGCTCCGGCTGGCTTCTCCTCGATGGATGGGTTCCTGTGTCAAAGCTGCTGAAGGTAGACAGTGCCACATCATTCATGTATATATTCATTTCCTTGAGATTACCTTTTAACAATGCCTCAACAAACTTATTATAATGTGCCTCACCACTTGAAAACCATGACGAAAACATATCGGAGAACATGCTGAGTGCCTCTAAATTAGTTATCGAAAGATGGTACCATGGTTTGCGGAGCAGACCTCTGTGTTCGACTGAGTTCACTTTCAAATATCCGCTTGCCATGAGTAAGCTCCATATAGCGTTCTCGTCCGTGTCAAGCTGGCTGAATATAATCTGCTCATCGAAACTTACCACTATTTCGCCGCCGTTTAAAAGATCTTCCATCATCTTCTTTACATCGGGAGAAGCAGTGCGTATGAGCTTGTTGACAAGTGAATTGGCGCTTGTCGAAGCCCAGTAAGGCTTAAGTTCCTTTTCGGAAAGAAAGTTAATTATTGACCATGGATTATAAATGTCCGTGTGTGAACCGAATGTGAAACCGTCATACCACCATTTTACATCTGCTTTTCTTTCTGATAAGTCAAATAATTCGAGGGCTCCAAAAACCTCCGGTTCCGTAAAGCCAAAATATGTGCTGTACTTTTCTGAGGTCGTTGTTATCACGCTCAGGTTGTTCAGGTCGGAAAATATTGATTGCTTTGATACTCTTGTGATACCTGTCATCACTGCGCGTTCAAGGTAAGGGTTAGTCTTGAAGGTGTTGTTAAAAATATTGCGCATAAATGAAGTAAATTCGTTCCAGTATCCATTGACGTAGGCTTCCTGCATTGGAGTATCATACTCATCCAGCAGCATAATGACTTTCTTTTTATAGTATCGTTCCAGATACCTGCACAATGTATTGAGTGAGGAGTAGCTTAGAGCGTCATCCATATACATGTTCATGTCATTAAATATCTTTTTCTCATTGTCGCTGAACAGATTGCTTTCCAATAAAAAACGGTTCTGTTCATACAACTCAGCTATCTGTGTCTTAATCTGCGTTTTGGAATCCTGTAAATTGTCCGCTTTCACGCCTGCAAAGCTTAAGAAGATAACAGGATATGTGCCCTGTAGCTGTCTGTATTTCTCGTTATTCCATATATTAAGTCCGTCAAACAAATCCGCACGTCCTGAATATCTGTTTGAAAAGAAGCAGTTAAGCATGCTCATATTAAGAGTTTTTCCAAAACGGCGTGGGCGTGTTATGAGTGTCACATCATCGCCAGCTTCCCACCACGCCTCAATGAGACCTGTTTTATCAATATAGAAGTAATTGTGCTCCCTGAGAGACGCAAAATCCTGCTTGCCGATGACAACCTTCATTCCAAAACAACCTCCTTCTAAATTACATTATAGCTGATATCTGAAATTAGTTTAACATAATGTATCATCTTTAGCAATTAAAACAACTTATTTTGCAATATTTTTCTTCGAAGATTAATATTGGTTTTTCTATGTGATTAACATCATATTTTTATTAGTATTTTTTATATCATTAATATTATGTCCTTTATTAATATCTTTTTCTAATATCAAGAATTATATCTATCTTCTATAATTCCACAAGCAATTAAAAATTTAAAAAGAGAATATATAGATGAGACTTGAATAAAAATTTTTTTTTCTGTCATATATTAAGAAAATTCTCAAAAGTAATTACAAAACGAGTGCTGTTCGTTTTTATTCCATTAATTAGTGATAGATTTGTCTATTTTTGAGAATAAGGCAAGGAAATACAAAACAAAATTAAAAAATTGAATCAGACTTGCTAATTATATGAAAGCGCGCAAGAGGCAGGCGAGATACACAAAAACAATATTAAATTTTAAAATTATTTAATTTGTTTTTAAGGTGTGTGTTGCTTATTTCTTGAGCGCTTTTATACCATTAGAAACTTTGTGTGTCTTTTTGATTCAGAAAAAAGGGATACATGAAGAGAAGAATACAGGATTTAATAAATAGTTCTAATTATATTTTTGAAGAGTACTTGGAAGATAAAGGAAATAAATTTTATACCTTTTATAAGGAATATGATGGAATTGTTTTGAATAAAAATGTTCCGAATCTAAATCAGAATGAACTTACAAATGTATGTTTTGAAAAATATTCTAATTTGGACAAGCTTGGGAGATGTGGTCAGGTGACAGCCTGTATTGGAAGGGAAAGATTTACAACTAAAAAGAGAGCATATATCGGACATATTATTCCATCGGGATGGCACAGTCTTAAATTTAACTGCATACAAGGTAAATACCTATATAACCGATGTCACCTTATTGGTCATCAATTATCTGGGCTGGATATTGATAATAATTTAATTACAGGAACAAGATACCTTAATATATCTCAAATGTTGCCTTTTGAAAATGCGATTGCCGGCTATTGCAGGGAGACGGGCAATCATGTCCTATATCGAGTTACCCCAATATATAAACAGGACAATTTAGTTGCTTTCGGGGTGTTGTTGGAGGCACTATCTGTTGAGGATTGTGGTAAAGAGATATGCTTCAATATTTATCTCTACAATCGGCAGCCTGAAATAAATATTGACTATAAAAAGGGATACAGTAAAGAGATTGAATTTAGTTTTAGCAATGATATAATATGATTTAGAAATGTTATTTTCGTAAAATAAATTAAAGAAAATAAAGTTGAGGTGTTTAAATGGGAGTAACATCAAGTTTAAGAAAGTTGGATGGATGTGAAAGTAAGGAAATTAATGAGTTTCTTTATAAAAATATGCCCGGCAAGGATGAACTTGTCTCTAATTTAGGAATAAAACCATTTGACAGAAAAAATCCTATACTTATTGGAGATTGCGTTAGTCATTCGTTATGTGGACGGATTGGAGCAATTTCAGAATGGTATATTGATATTCTTGCAAGTCGTTATACTGAAAATGAGACAAATTTTCTCACAGAAATAGAAGACAAAATTTTTGTAAATGCAAATGGAAAAATGGCAGTACGAAATCCATATAGAGATTCGGCTAAAAGAATAATAGCATGTTATAAATGTGTGAGGGCATATGTTAATGGGAAATCAGTGGGTGATAACGAGGTTATAGAGGCACTTGATACAATTGATAAACATGGGTTGAACCCTTTTAATTCGCAATCATGTACTAGGGAACATAGTGACGAGGAAATCTATTATTATATATTTGAGAATAAATTGGAAGATAATGTGGTATCAGCCATAAAACAAATAGGAGACAGATTTCTTTGCCGGTTTATTGAAAGTGGGAAATTGAAAAAAGACAGTACGGTTATTATTAAACCCAAATGGGGAGCATGGTCAAAAGTGTATGGTGCGGAGGGGGATATATTTATTGACGGAATTATATATGACATTAAAAGTCGCTCAACAGAGGGGTATAAGAGTCAGGA
>OGWY01002954.1_pt1 | contig 11790 bp, 8 predicted proteins | sample 1576121 | NCBI WGS metagenome assembly OGWY01 (sample SAMEA3541543, study PRJEB24748) | human gut metagenome | biome: human gut; feature: human-associated habitat; material: faeces | place: China | collected 2012 | reverse complement strand
AATAAAGTAAAGCCTTAGCTAAATTACACCGGGAACAGGTAAGACACTTCTTGCCAAGGCAGTGGCAGGCGAGGCGGGAGTTCCGTTCTTCTCAATATCCGGTTCGGATTTCGTTGAGATGTTCGTCGGTGTCGGCGCTTCAAGGGTGCGTGACCTTTTCGAGGACGGAAAGAAGAATGCTCCGTGTATAATATTTATAGATGAGATTGATGCTGTTGCCAGAAGAAGAGGCACAGGAATGGGCGGCGGACATGATGAGAGAGAGCAGACACTCAACCAGCTCCTTGTGGAGATGGACGGCTTCGGTGTGAATGAAGGTATCATCGTGATGGCGGCTACCAACAGGGTCGATATTCTTGACCCTGCTATTCTCCGTCCGGGACGTTTTGACCGCAAGGTTGTGGTTGGAAGACCTGATGTCAAGGGACGTAAGGAAATTCTGGAGGTTCACAGCAGGAATAAGAAGCTGGGCGATGATGTCGACCTTGAGACGGTTGCGCGCACAACGGCGGGCTTTGCCGGTGCAGACCTTGAGAATCTCATGAATGAGGCTGCAATCAATGCGGCAGCGCATAACAGGCAGTTCATTTCGAGAAAAGATATAGAACAGGCATTTATTAAGATAGGAATAGGCAAGGAGAAGAAGAGCCGTCTTATCTCAGACGAGGAGAAGCGCATTACAGCGTACCATGAGGCCGGTCATGCTATTCTCTTCCATGAGCTTAAGGATGTAGGACCGGTGCACACTATCTCGATTATCCCTACCGGAACCGGTGCGGCAGGGTACACCATGCCGCTTCCTGGCAAGGATGAGATGTTCAATACCAAGGGTAAGATGCTTCAGAATATTATCGTAAGCCTTGGCGGACGAATTGCGGAGGAGCTGGTATTCGACGATGTCACAACAGGTGCCTCACAGGATATCAAGCAGGCGACACAGACAGCCAGAGCGATGGTTACACAGTATGGCTTCTCTGATAAGCTTGGTCTTGTAAACTACGGAAGCGATGATGACGAGGTGTTCATCGGGCGCGACCTTGCACACACCAAATCCTATGGCGAGAATGTTGCTTCATTGATTGATGCAGAGGTTAAGGATATTATTGATGATTGCTATAATAAGGCGAAAGAGATAATTGTCAAGCACCGCAGGGTACTTGACGATTGTGCCAAGCTTCTCATAGAGAAGGAAAAGATTACCGGTGAGGAGTTCGATGCCCTTTTTGAGGCGTAGCGGTAATAAGGTGGCGAATTAGCAGATTAGAGAACTATGTTAAATGTAAAACAAACGGGGCTTCTTACATGATAGGAAAAAGTCATGTACAAACTGCACAAAAATATTTTGCAAATTTTGTCATGTTTGTGAACACTTATTTACAAGGTCATGCTAATATATACTCGTAACCCCCCCCAATACATTATATAGTTTTTGCTACACCCCATAAGAAATGAAATACCTTCTCCAAAAAGGACAGCGTCGTGAGCTGTCCTTTTTACTTTGCCTTAATTTTTCTTGAAATATTCCCCATACTATCATAGAATATATAGTAAGACTAAAAGGACATGGAAATGTCCGGACGTGTATCATAATATATCAGGCAGGAGGCTCAGCCTGTCTGATTATGAAAGGATTATGTATCTTAATGAAAATTACAAAGAATCTGTCGGGATTATCAAAGAATGAAATCAGAAGCACATATTTTTCAAATATGAAGCCTATCTTGAATGACCGTGCAATGTTTGCAGATGCCACGGAGGAGTACAGAAGCCCTGAGGAGCCTTCAGCCGGTGATACTGTGAAGCTTAAGTTCAGAACTGCAAAGTACAATGTGGATAGAGTTGAGGTTGTGGTTAATGGCATAGCATACAGCATGAAGAAGTTCATGACTAACACGAATTTTGATTATTATATTGCTGAATTTACGCTCGGAGCACAGCGCACGGAGTATTATTTCCATGCGCTTGTGGGACGTACAAGCATTTACTATAATCAGGCAGGACCATACAGGGAGCTCAATCCAACCTATAATTTTGTTATCAATCCGGGCTTTAAGACACCGGATTGGGCGAAGGGCGCTGTTATATACCAGATATATGTCGACCGTTTCCACAACGGAGACAAGAGCAATGACGTGGTTGATAATGAGTATGTGTATATAGGGGAGCCTGTGCACAGAATCACCGACTGGAATGAGTATCCGGCAACCATGGATGTGCGCAATTTCTACGGTGGAGATTTGCAGGGTGTGCTTGACAAGATGGATTATCTTGAGAGTCTCGGAATAGATGCAATCTACTTTAATCCGTTGTTTGTGTCACCATCTAACCATAAGTATGATATTCAGGATTATGACTATATTGACCCTCATTTTGGCGTTATTGTAAATGATGGCGGCGAGCCGCTTCCGGATAATGCCAGAAGCAATGACAATGCGACCAAGTACAAGAAGAGAGTAACGGACTATGCGAATCTTGAGGCGAGCAATGAGTTCTTTGCAAAGCTTGTCGAGGAGGCTCACAGAAGAAATATCAAGGTAATAATTGATGGTGTATTCAACCACTGTGGCTCTTTTAATAAATGGCTTGACCGCGAGAGAATATATGAGGGAAGCGAGGGCTTCGACAAGGGCGCTTATGTGGATAAGGAGAGCCCTTATCATGATTTTTTCAAGTTCCAGGATGACTATGCATGGCCATACAATCAGTCATATCTTGGCTGGTGGGGACACGATACTCTTCCGAAGCTCAATTATGAGGGCTCTAAGAAGCTTGAAGATTATATTCTTGGAATTGCAAAGAAATGGGTTTCACCTCCGTACAATGTGGATGGCTGGAGACTTGATGTCGCTGCTGACCTTGGTTTTTCGCCGGAATACAACCATATTTTCTGGCGCAAGTTCAGGAATGCGGTAAAGGAGGCTAACCCGGAGGCAATTATACTTGCCGAGAATTATGGTGATTCGTACAGCTGGCTTCAGGGTGACCAGTGGGATACTATAATGAACTATGACGCGTTCATGGAGCCGGTGACATATTTCCTTACGGGAATGGAGAAGCACAGCGATTCAAGCAACGATGCGCTCCGCGGCAATCCTAACTATTTTATTTCGCATATGCGTCATAATATGGCAAGACTTGGCGGACAGCCAACGAGAATATCCATGAACGAGCTTTCTAACCATGACCACTCACGTTTCCTGACAAGAACCAACAGGGTTATCGGAAGAACGGCGAGCAAGGGAGCGGAGGCAGCCAACTATGGAGTGAATAAAGGAATATTCATGGAAGCTGTCGTAATGCAGATGACATGGCCGGGAGCACCGACAATCTACTATGGTGACGAGGCGGGAGTGTGTGGCTGGACTGACCCTGATAACAGAAGAAGCTATCCTTGGGGACATGAGGATGAGCAGCTTATTGATTTCCATAGGGAGATGATAAGGATACACAAGGAGAACCCTGCACTTATACGCGGTTCCTATAAGAATATATATGCGGACTACAACATACTCGCCTACGCCCGTTTTTACAATGATAATAGTGTAATAGTTATCGTAAATAATAATGACGGCGAGCGGGAGATAAGTGTTGAGGCATGGCAGGCGGAGGTACTTGAGGGCGATTACGTTGAGCAGGTTATGTTCACCATGAGGGACGGACATTCCTGTGATATTGTGCGTCACGAGGTGCCTTGCGGAATACTTACCGTCAAGCTTCCTGAGTACTCATCGGCGGTGTTCGTGAAGAAAAAGAAAAATTAAACTGCGCCGGACGTTGTGCGATAATGTAAATATTTATCTGATGAGGGGAAAGTAAAATGCAGCCGAATAGTAATAATTCTTCTGTGAATAAGAAGCTGTTAAATCTTGATATTATCCGTGCGGTGGCGGCGGTTATGATTGTGCTGGTACATCTTGAGCTGTTCGGCTGGGGTGGACATGGAGTGGAATTATTTCTGCTGTTGACCGGGTACACGGCTTTTCTGTCGATAGACAGGCACAAGGATGTTTCGCCGCTTTCGTATTATAAGAGAAGGCTTGCGAGGATTCTGCCAAGCTATTATGGGGTTGTGCTCATATATTTTTTCATCTATCTGGTTGTGCTTGGAGAGAGGTATCCGGCGAAGCAGATAGTGGTGAGCATTGTAAAATATTTCACGCTCACAACCACCTTCTTTCCGCGTGACCTGTTGTTCTGGTTCTATCTTGGAACGACAGGAACAATTGTGACCATAATGTTATTCTATATCATTGCGCCGTTTTTGTATAAATTTATCAACAATTTCAGGCGTTCGGTGATTGCCCTCATTGCTGCGTTTGTTGTATGCCAGGTATGGGTGCATTTCCTTGGGATATTGTATGCTGGCACGGAGTATGCGGGGAGACATCCGGCATACTTTATATACCTGTGCTTCTTCGGTGTGTCGGCGTACTTTGCTGTCAAGGAGAAGAAGATATTTGAGTACATTGCACTGCTTATGATGATGGGAGTGGCTTTCCTCATTCTCGATGTAAGCAACACGAAGCTGTACTGGATTATAATGTTCACAACATTTATGCTTGTCACGATGGATATTGAGGACTGGCTTCCGGATAATAGGCTTAGCAGAGCCGGTGTGTCGGTTGTGCGGTTCATTTCTAAGTATTCGTATGCACTCTATCTAGGACATCCGATAGGAATACTTATAATGAAGAGTATTTTTAACCCGGAAACAACCACAATGCCTATGGCAGTGTACAAGCTTGCAGAGCTTGGGCTTTTCGTGGTGATGACGGCTGTGGTATACCTGCTCTTTGAAAAGCCGGCGGCGAAGCTGTTCTCCGGCAAAAAGAAGTGAGGCATTGGGGTATGGTATGGAACCGGAAGAGGATGACTCAGCCGGTGGCTGATAAATATAAAACAGGGAGTATGCTATATGCTTTTTAATTCGCTAAGCTTTGCCGTCTTTATGACGGCAGTATTTTTAATATACTGGAATATTCCGGCAGGATACAGGTATCTGGTGGTGCTTGCCGCCAATTGTTACTTCTATCTTGGGTTCGGGGTAAGGAATTTCATACTCCTGTGTATTGTGTGCGTGGCAACGTATCTGGGAGCAATTTTTATGGAGAAGTGCCATGGAAGCTTGAAAAAGCTGTGCTTCGGGCTGCCCTTTGCAGTATCGCTGGGGCTTCTTCTGGTGTTCAAGTACTTTAATTTTGCAGGGCAGGTATTGTCGGATACGCTTGGAATATTTGGCATTGGATTCACTCCTGCCGTGCTTAAGCTTGCCGCACCAATCGGAATATCCTTCTATACCTTCAAGGTGATAAGCTACATGGTTGAGGTGTACAGGGGAAAACTTCCGGCACAGCGCAATTTTGCAAAATATGCTGTGTATGTGGGCTTCTTTCCACAGATTGCCTCAGGACCTATTGAGAGGCCGGCGCCTTTTTTTGAGAGGCTTGAGCACGAAGCTTTGTCGCAGAGTGATGAAGTGTCACAAGAAAATTGCATGGAAAAAATTGATGCAGAGAAAAGCAGTGTCGCAAAGAAAAGCATGGCTGCCGGAACAGAAAAAGCATCAAATAAAAATGGCTTTTTCAAGTATGCAGGTTTTTCGTATGATAAGGCCTCGGACGCACTGAAGCTTATGGGCGTGGGCTTTTTCAAGAAAATGATAGTTGCCGATTTATTGTCGGGCTATGTGACCAAGGTCTTTTCAAATGTAGGTGCGTATGATGGCTTTGCACTTATGACTGCGGCGTTTCTTTTCTCAATACAGATATACTGCGACTTTGCGGGGTATTCGGACATCGCAAACGGCGCGGCACAGCTCCTTGGCTTCAATGGCGCGAGAAACTTCGAGTATCCGTATTTCTCGTCTTCGGTCAAGGAATTCTGGGGCAGATGGCATATCTCACTGTCGACATGGTTCCGCGATTACATCTATATTCCACTTGGCGGAAGCCGTGTCGGGAAACTGAGGTATGCACTCAATATAATGATAACCTTTATGGTGAGCGGTCTGTGGCATGGCGCTAATCTCACTTTTATCGTGTGGGGTGCGCTGCATGGCGCAGTCCAGGTGCTTGAAACCTTCGCACACAATGCATGGGCAAGGCTTCGCGGGCGCGACCCGAAGGACAAAGCCTACAGAAAGAAGGGAGCGGCGCGTATTGTAAGTATCGTGCTTGTATTTATATTTGCGACGGTGGCGTGGGTATTCTTTGAGGCGGACAGCGTCAGTGACGCGTTGTATGTGCTCACTAATATGTGGCATGGAATCACATCGCCTGTGGCATATATAAAGGGAGGCCTGCAGTCAATCGGAATCAACAGCGGCATGATGATACATCTTGTGCTTGTAATCGGCATGCTGTTTGCCTACGATTTGACAGCGTATATTGCGACAGAGCACGGAAGTACGATTTTTGAACGCTTTAACAGACTGCCGAAGGTGGTAAGGTGGCTTGTGTGTATCGTGGTTGTCGACCTGATGGTGATATGGTTTATGCAGTATGGGGCGGACAGCAGTTCGTTCGTGTACTTTGAATTTTAATACTGTGCTTCAAGGGCAAAACAGGCGTTGAGGTGTTGCGGGTGTATAATGAGTTATATTTATATATATCGGCTCCATTGTACGAAGCAAGGTGTTCTAAGGACTCTGATAAGTTTTGCTGCAACATCCGCCACCGAAGCCGGCATACTTCCGTGTATGCATTGCTTCTGAACCGGCCTCCGTGCCGGTTCTGGCTAGGTTTTGAACAGAGTCCTAAGAACAACTATGCTTCTCCCAAAGTCGCGATATATATAAATATAACTCATTATACACGGCGAAGTTGTTGAGCCTGTTTTGACGGTGAGGTTGTTTTTTTGGCGTCATGGTAAGTTATGTGAGATATTCGGTGTTTGTATAGTAGATTAAGATTTGGTAAGGGAATGGTATGAGAGAGAATAGATCGGGTTTTGTTAAATTCATAGTGAGTGTCGTGGTGTTTGTGCTGCTTGTCGTGGTGTCCCTGGGGGGATATTTTGCGGTGCAGTATGTGAGGGGGAAGAACAGTCCGTCGAGCTTCGGCCCGGAGCTTTATTATGCACTTGATTTGGCGGAGGAGAAAACGGAGTACACGAAGGTTATAATAGGCGATAGCGTGGCACGTCTTATTTTTGCACCGGATTATCAGGATGAGACGGATGAGGTCTGCTACCTTGCGACCAATCAGGCGATAACGGTGCTCGGAAATTATATTCTGCTTAACCGTTATCTGGAGAACAACCCGCAGACTGAGGAGGTCTACTATATTGTCAGACCTCAGAGCCTTGCCAATCCGCTGTGGTTCAACTTTTCATTCCAGTATTTTATTGTTCCGTTTTACAATGATACCTATAAGCAGTATATAGATGAGGATACGAGGCAGTACATCGAGGACAGATTCGGGAAGCTGTATGCGACCAACGATATTGTGAAGAGCTTTATCGAGAACAACGCCTACTATATGGATGTGTATCTCAACAATGTGCTTGAGCAGCAGCTTGAGGTCCGCGATGAGAAGCACTTAAGCGACCTCACGATAAAGTATCTTCCTAAGATTAAGGAGCTGTGTGACAGCCATGGTGTCAAGCTCAAGGTGATGGCAGCGCCGCTCCCGGATACGGAGGATAACCGTGACTGGGTGGAGTTTGAACAGCAGATTGTCGACAATGGGCTGTCAGATCTGCTTGGAGATTACATTGTGGGGATAGACTATTATCCTGAGGAAGCATTTGGGGATGAGGCACATTTCACGCAGGAGTATCTTGACAGTGAGAGGGAGAATATTATCGAAAAGCTATTTAACACTATCAAGTAAGTCCCCACTTCTATTGCGTAGAGCAGTAAGTGGGGGAGACTTACTTGTGATGCGAATAGCTGCTAATAGTGTTATGAGCAAGCAGCAAAGCGGATTGTGAATATCCGCTTGACATAGCCATAGGAGAATTTGAATTTGGTACTGCCTTATGCAGTACCAAATTTGCTTTACAGGGGATAATGAAAATGTTTTATTCAGGAAAATTTATAGGAGATGTGAGAAGTGCTCAGAATATCAAGCTTGCCGAGCTTGCACAGGGCTTGTGTTCTACCGCACAGCTTGCAAGAATTGAGAGTGGGGTAAGAAGTGCGGAAAAACTTCTTTTTGACAGTCTGTATGAAAGACTTGGAAAAAATACGGAAAGGTTTACCGCGTATTTAGATTGTGATGAGTATGAACGTCAGCTTGCAAGAATAAGAATATGCTACTGTATTGATGAGGGCAGGTACAGTGAGGCAAAGGAACAGATAGCGGCGTATAGAAAGACGACAAAAAATAACATACATATGCAGTATCTTTGCCTTGCAGAGTGTGAGCTGATGCAGAAAACAGGAAGCTCTGTGTCGGCGTGCAAGGATAAGCTGATGGAGGGGATAAGGTGTACATATCCTGAGTTTGATATAGACAATATTGCCGGGTATTATCTGAGCAGGTTGGAAATGCTGCTTGTACAGCAGTATGTAAACTGCATTGAGCAGTCAGGTCAGAAGGACAGGGCTGGCAAATTGTATGGTGATATACTGGATTGCCTTGACAGCGGCAGATATGAGCAGAGTGAGCGTGAGAGGCTGTACGGATATGTCGGATACCGGCTGATGAAATACTACATTGATTATGGACAATATAATAGGGCACTTGAAGTGGGCGAAAAGACATATATGTGTATTGCAGGCAGGGAAAAGTGGACTTTTATGACAGACCTTATAGAAGGAATTGCGATGTGCAGGGAAGCCCTCGGCGAGGATGTGTCTGATACAAGAAAAAGGTTGTCAGTGTTACACAGAATGAATAGAAGGTTCGACGTAGGGGCAGCGGAGGATTATTTTCCGCGATATTCGGAGGAGTATGCCGTCAATGTAAATGCTGTTATCCGCAAAAGGCGAATAATGAACAATATGACGCAGGAGGAGCTTGCGGATGGAATATGCGATGTCACCACGATATCAAGGCTCGAAAATAACAGGCATGCTCTGAGCGATGAGCTGAGGATAAAACTGCTTGAAAGGCTGCAGCTTCCTTGTGATAAATATTCGCTGTGCACTAAAGATACCTTTGATGATGGGCTGTCACAAAAGTTAAAAAAGATATCCTACGCTTTAAAACGAAGTGAGTTTGCCAGACTTACCCCAATGCCGGATATACCGGAAACAGAAGCACTTGACGAGGCACTAAGGCAGGCAGAAGTTCTGAGAAAAAACAGGGATGGAGTGTTGGTGTTTGAAAATGAGTGGGGAATTATTGACGATTTGGTATTTTATCGTGAGAGCAGAGGGGATTGCGACAGGTCTGTAATATATGGCTCAGTGGTCAAAACTTCATATATCAATCCGATGCCTTATGATTGTGAGATAGCAAGCATTATAAGAGCTATGCAGGAAGGAGAGCTGCTCAGGGAGATTGGCAGGTTTAAGTTAGCAGGCGAGAAGTTTATGGAAGCGATTAAGCTGTCAGTAAAGCTTTATGAGGCTGAGTGGCTTTCGCGTCTGCTGTATTTATACGTGCAGAATGTTCTTGAGAGAGGTGATAAAAATATTATATTTAAGGAAACAGAATGTGTCGAACTACTGGAATATTCCTATGCACTCGCATGCACATATGATGATAGAAAGAGAATTAAAGCAATCAGAGACTTATGCAATAAATATAATCTGAGAGATGTGAGTCTTGATTATTAGTTGAAGTTTCCATATTTGCCATGGTAGATTTTAGCGAAGCGTGATAAGGTAATGCTTGTCAAAGCGCTTGAACAAAATTGAAGGGAATTTATCATGAGCAAATCGAAAAATATATCAATAAACTCTTATTTTCACAGAAATAAGCTGTGGTTTTCAATGCTTATTCTGGCGGATATCATTCAGGCACTTGCGGTAGTCGCAATATCGTATTTTATATCCTGCGTCTTTGCGGCAGTCGGAGAGAGCAGTATGGACAGCATTATAAGGCTGATTCCATTAGGAGCAGTTACGCTGGCATTTTTCTTTTTAACACAGGGCTTTCAGAAGTATGTACTGCGTCTTTTTCTGAAAAAGACTGATTCGCAGATAAGAACTGATGTCTTTTCAGGAATTATGTCAAAGGATTTTAAAGATTTTGGCGAGAAAAATACAGCAGAATATATCTCGGTCATGAATAACGAGCTTGAAAAGGCAGAGAGAAATTATTTGTCAATGATGCCGTATATGCTTGAGACAATCATTCTGACGGTAATATCGGCAGCAGGTCTGTTTTTCTATTCGGCACAGATGGCGATAGTAATTATTGTCACAGCGGCTGCCACTATTGCGGTTCCGGCACTGTTTGGGAAATACACCTCCGATGCAACGGATTCTTATATGCAGGCAATGTCAGCATACAATGTAAAAATTAAGGATATTTTTGCCGGATACGAGGTGATAAAAAGCTTCAGTGCAGAAAAAATAATCAAAAGTGTACATGACAGAACACTTGCATCCATGGAACAGAAGAAGTATAAATATCGTTCGGTAAATGATATGTTTTCCTGTTTTGTGATACTTATTACATATTTGATTATTATAATCCAGTATATCATTGCAGCATATCTTATAACTAAGGGCAGCATAACTCTCGCACTTGCGATGGGTGCGCTTGACCTTGGGCATACGGTAAATAATCAGGCGAGGGAGGCAACGAGTGCATTGCTATCTCTGAGGGGAACAAGAAAAATACGTGGGAGAATAGAAACACTACTGAAAAATACAGATGAGCAGGAAAGTTCGGATTACGATATGGGGACATTTGAAGCCATAAGTGTAAGAAATGTCTCATTCGCATATAATGAAGGGCATAATGTCCTGAATAATATCAATTTTACATTTGAGAAGGGCAGAAAATATGCCATTGTCGGTGGGAGCGGTTCCGGCAAGTCAACGCTTATAAAACTCATAATGCAGTATTATAATGACTACACCGGAAGCATATATTGTGATGCTGTGGATATCAGGGCGATTCCAAAGAAAGCTCTGTATGGCAGGCTTGCAATGATACACCAGAAGGTTTTTATGTTCGATGACAGTCTGAAAAACAATATCACGATGTATCAGGACTACGGTGACGATGAGCTCTCAGAGGTTATAAAAAAGGCAGGTCTGGAGGAGGTTGTAAAAAATAACCCGCTCGGTCTTGAACAGAGGGTTGGCGAGAATGGAAAAAATCTGTCGGGAGGCGAGCAGCAGAGAATAGCGATTGCCAGAGCACTGCTCAAAAAGTCTGAGGTACTTATACTTGATGAAGCGACATCAAGCCTCGACAATGCGGTTGCCGCCAGGATTGAAAATACTGTGCTTGCTCAGAATAATATGATGGCAATAGTGATTACACATAAGCTTGTGGAGAATATTTTGAGGCAGTATGACGGAATAATAGTTATGCATAAGGGGCAGATTGCGGAATACGGCACGTTCGATGAACTTATGGAAATGAAAGCCAAGTTTTACAGTTTATTTATGTTAAATAATTAAGCTAAGAAAGCTGCACGGAGAAGAAATCGGGAGCAATGCAGCTATTGTAATAAAAATGAAGTATGGTAACTTAAGCTCAAAAAAATTAAGTGAATAATGTTTAAGTAATGTTGTAATAATGTTTGTATAATGTCATATATTATTTCAGAGCCTCATCTTACTTTATTATAGGCGGAAATGTGGGTGATTTTTGGCTTATAATGTATTAGTAATGTTGTTGTAATGTTTAGTAATGTTTGATATAGTTATGTCAAGAACAT
>OGWY01002950.1_pt1 | contig 11801 bp, 5 predicted proteins | sample 1576121 | NCBI WGS metagenome assembly OGWY01 (sample SAMEA3541543, study PRJEB24748) | human gut metagenome | biome: human gut; feature: human-associated habitat; material: faeces | place: China | collected 2012 | reverse complement strand
TTCCGATGATACGGAAAAATGGTACTGGAAGTGCGAACCGAAAGGCGAGTCTGCTGCCGCATATACGGCTGTAACCGGCAAGGAAGAGACTAAACTGGAAATCCCCATCGATATAGATAAGGATTATGTTCTGACTGTCTATGCCGAGAATGAGAGCGGCAAGAGCCAGGAAGCTGTCAAGGAGTTCATATTCAAGTATGAGGACCTGATGGACGAATTGGTGGAATTTGAAATCAAGAACCTTTCCGCTTTCTCTATGGATGTAGAGGTGAAGAAAGGGGCTAAGTGCGCCAAGTATGTGATTGGGGCAATTATAAAGGGATATATGGGTAAAGACCTTGAAACCGGACAGGATAAGTATGAAGAAATCTACAAGGAAGCAGAATTTATTGAAAGTGCTGAACTTTCTTTGAATCCCAACAAGGATTATCCTATGCAGCCCTACAACTGGTCGGACGTAAGCGCTACGTTTAATGAACAGACATTGGTAAGAAGTGCTTTGCAGGATAAGGATATCAGTGAAAGCAAGGGTATTATTCTGACCGCATTGGAAACAGATGAAACCGAGGTGGTTGTTGCCATTTATGCGGTAGATGCAGAGGGTAAGGGAACGGTCTTTACAAAAGAAGTCACTGTGCCCGATGCAGAACTTAACGGACAAGTGGTGGCAAGCATAGAGATTCCTGCCGGTAAGATTGCTTTGAGAAGCTTTGAAGCTACCTTTACGGCAGATGCCAATTGTGCCAAAATGATTGTGGGACAGACAGATGCAGGTGCTATTGCTAAAAACAGTAGTAAGCCTTTTGCAGAGATGTCTGTAGCCGAAATCGAAGCCAGCATTCTTAAGTTGGGTGCAAGCGTTCCTGTTACATACACTCAACCGTTCTCAAAAGAGTTTGCCAGCAAGGATATGGTTCCTAATACCAAGTATTATGTATATGCCATACCTATCGACAAGCAAGGCAAGCTTGGTAAGATTGTTTATACCGGAGTTACAACGGGACGTCCTACTTTTGAGGGAGTAGGTAGTATTACAAGTGTCAGCTTCCCCGAACAGACATCTCCGGAGAAACTGCTTGTAGATATCAGTGTCAATGAAAATACGACAGCGGTTCGTGTATTCTGGGAAACATCTGTTCCTGCTAACCTTGATTGGATAATGGTGGATGAAGCTTCCAGCAATGTACAGTGGATTGAATATAAAGTAGAAGATTTGGGCAAACTTAAGACTGAGGAAAACAACGGCGGATTGTATATTTTAAGTCCGGGTTCTACTTATCACTTAAGAGCTGTAACGGTTGATAAAGATGGTAAGCTGAGTGAGATTGTTGACTTGGTGGATAAGGCTGGTGAAGGTAAGAATGGTATTCAGACTAAAGCGGCAGAAGTGGAAGCACCGAAAGAAGCTGACTTCTCAGGTAATGGAGCACTGACATTGGCGGTTGTGTCAAGCGGTGATGATGAAGAGGCCGGTTGGGGATATTTTGCCAAGTTAAAGGTAACCAAAGGACAAAATACCAGCAAAGTCTATATGGTAAAGGGAAGTGACCAAAAGCCTAATGGTCTCGAAGCTTATGTAAAAGACCAAAAATTCTTCAAAGAATATACCTCCGATGCAGTTCCAACAGGTATGGTAAGCCTTATTTTGGATGAAAATACATCAGAAAAGGAGATAACTGAAAAATTTGATGTTGAATATGAAGCACAATGGGGCGGTGGTGCCCGCATTTTTGTCACGTTGGATAATGACGGAAAGTTTAGTATGGCTGATTACTACATCTACGGTTATGGTACTATGAATGATAATATCAGTAGTGGTAACTAAAACCTTATTTCCAAACCAACTTCCTAAAACCAGTAAATAGTATTTTATAACTTCGGAGCGTAATGAGCAGGCGTAAACGCCGTTCATTACGCTCTTTTTCATTTCGACCGAACAGCAGTTCGGTTTCCATTCAAATGTAATGGAGTTAATAGCTGATCTTTATTCCGGCGAAATAGCTTCGCGGAGCAGCCGGACCGTAAATATATCCGGAGTCACGCTCCACTCCCTGGTCGAAATCGTTCTGATAAGCATTGAACACATTCTGCACACCTGCACTCAATTGCAGGTCCACCGACTTATAAAGTTTGAAATCATAGGCCACCTTGACTCCCATATCGAAGAAATCGCGTGTATTCACCGCCACATCCTTGTCAATATAACCGGCCATGTGCTGCACCAGCATCGATCCGGTGTACGTGCCCGACAGGGATAATGAGAGAGGCTTGATCGGCGTATACGTTGCCGTAAAGTACCCATAGGTATTCGGTGTACGGAAAATCTTCTTCTCGGCCGGTGCCGTTTCGCTCCACTTTTCCGGTTCGTCATAACGGCTCTGTTGCAAGGTGACTCCTGCCTGTAACTGGAACAAAGAGAGATAAGCCATTTTTCCCTCCATCGATAGTCCCAATACTTTGGCACCTGAACCGTTACGCCGCTCTTTGATAAGAATGCCGTCCCGCTCTCCGATGTTCTCGAGTACAAATACATCCGACAGTCTGGTATAAAAACCTTCAACCAGGAAGTTCACCTGAAAAGCACCGAAACGGTGATACATATCGGCTGAGGCGCTGAAACTCTGAGATTTTTCCTCTTTCAGATTCTTGGCACGCTCAATCATCGACACCGTTCCGCCTACATTCTCAATATGCAGGTCTTCGTCGAAAGCCTGCGGGGCACGGAAGCCCGACGAATAACTCAAGCGGAGATTAATGTCCTCGGAAGGATTGAAACGGAGATTGGCACGAGGGCTAAAGATAACGTGGTTGATTAGATTGTGCTTATCCAGACGTCCGCCCAAGAGAATGCTCCATTTTTCGTTTTTCCATTCATTCTGCAAAAAAGCACTACCGATATTTACCGTCTGCTTCGTATAACGGTTGTATCCCCACATATCGTCCTTCAGGTTATCCCGGTTATACTCCAATCCCGCAGTCAGGTCGGCAGGCATGAAAAGGCATTTACCGAAACTGTACACATATTGAGAACCGCCGATAAAGGTCAGGTCCGTTGTCTTTCCATAGGCGTTCTGGTCTTTTTTGCTGCCATAATAACTGTCGCGGTCCGTATGCTGTGCCGAAGTATAAACGGTCAGACGGTGTTTTTCATTCGGAGCAAAATAATCGAATTTCAAGCCGCCGCCGTTGATAGAGTGCTGAATCTGCTCGGCAATGTCAGCCTCGTGAGGCGGACGGTTCAGCAGGTTTCCGCCACGACGGAACTCCTGTAAGTGATGATACTCGAATGTCAACTTAGAATAAGTGCTTGTCTTGAGGAACGAACGGAAGCCGACTGTCTGGTTTTTAAGTTTCGGCATTTCGGAATAACCGTCTCCATCATGATCGTACGCATCCCGATGACGGTTCTGCCCGAACACATAGAGTCCCGCCCGATGATTATCGGTCACCAGCGATGCATTCAGCGAAGTATTATTATCGAAAGACGAGCTGCCGCCGATAGAAGTAAGAGTATGTGCCAACTGCCCCGAATTGCGCAGTGGCTCCTTGGTGATGATATTAATGGTTCCGGCAATAGCGGACGAACCGAACAGGGCAGAACCTCCGCCTCGCATCACCTCTACGCGCTCGATCATATTGGCAGGAATCTGCTCCAACCCGTATACTCCCGAAAGAGCGCTGAACACAGGACGCGAATCAATCAATATCTGCGTATAAGGCCCGTCCAAACCATTGATACGGACTTGCTGGAAACCACAATTCTGGCAGTTTGTTTCTACACGGACACCGGGTTGGAAGTTCAATCCCTGCGACAGAGTTGAAGAATTAGTCGTTTCAAAAAGTTTCAAATCAACAACATTGACCAAAGTCGGAGCCAGACGCCGAGTCGTTTCACTGCGATTGGCAGAAACCACCACTCCGTCTAAAGCGATCGCATCTTCTTCTATTTCAAAATCTTCCTCTAATGTCTTTCCTCTCTTCAGGGTAACGTTGCGAGTAAGTGTTTTATAGCCAACTGAACTCACTTCGAGAACAAAGCTACCTTCCGGCAGGTTCTTCAGAAAATAATGCCCGGTTGCATCAGTCACAGTTCCTATCGTAGTGCCTTTCAGTGCGACTGTAATATAAGGCAAATGTTCTTTCGTCTTTTTATCCAATACATGACCGATAATATTTGCATCAGATTTTTTCAGCTCAGGGTAATCCGGATTCTCAGCGAATGCGGCCGATAAGACACAGCATAGGCTGACCAGGACTAATAGATATTTCTTCATTGTCGTTAGTCTTTTAATCGTTTAAATTCAGAAAGTAATAAAGGAAACGGAAACAATAATAAGTACTGTTTCTAAAAATAAATAGCAATTTCGATAAATGTAGACTAAGGGACAGGAGGTGCCCTAAGAGAGACAACACCCGGACAAGACCGGCAATAACACGCACCTTGCGGACGAATAAGAAGAATACATAATAATGATAAAACGGAAACAACAAATATAGGTAATAACCCGCTATCTGTCACCAACACTTGGTTCAATAGATGAAGTAACTGAAACTCGACTGTCGTGTGATTGTGTTCGGTGCCCTTCTTAAAAGGATGTGAGTGGACAATTGTAACCCCGTTTACTACATGAGAGTGAGTAAACAAAGTAATCCCTGCCATGTACGAAATAAATAGTACAGGCAGAAAAAACTTTATTATATTCCGATACAGTTGTCTCATTCGTTAGTTTTGTGTAACAAAAACAATAGCGTTTTCTGCGAAACAAAGATAGGGATTGTTTTATATCCGAACAATCCCCATTTATGACGATTTCAGAGCTTAAAAGAATTATTAAACCATTATTAATAGCTAATCTTTACTCCCGCAAAAAAACTTCTCGGCAGTGACGGGCCGTAAATATAACCAGAGTCACGATCTGCACCTTTATCAAAGTCATCCTGATAAGCATTGAAGATATTCTGTATGCCAGCATTTATCTGGAGATTCATTGATTTATAAAGTTTAAAATCATAAGCCGCCTTTAAACCTATATCAAAGAAATCTTTTGTATTCACCGTAATCGGGTTCTCAAGGAATCCGGGGACTGGCTCGTGAGGAACCAGCATTGAACCGGTATATGTACCCGAAAGCGCAATGGATAACGGCTTTATCGGTGTATAGGTTGCTGTGAAATAGCCATAAGTGTTAGGTGTGCGCATCATTTTCTTTACTGCCGGTGCGTCCTTATTCCACGTATGCGGTTCACTGTAATGACTCTGTTGCAGAGTTACCCCTGCCTGAATCTGGAATTTATTCAGATAAGCCATTTTTCCCTCCAATGTAAGTCCCATTACCCGAGCTCCCGGTGCATTATGACGTGTACGTATCAGAACTCCGTCTACAACTTCGCCGTCGGTAAGAGCAAAGACATCTGATAATTTAGTATAGAATCCTTCAATCAGGAAGTTTATCTGAAAAGCGCCAAAACGCCGATAAACATCCGCAGAAGCACTCAAACTCTGAGATCTTTCTTCTTTCAGATTATCAGCAAGTTCAATCATTGCTACTTTACCACCTACATTTTCTACGTGCAAATCCTCATCAAAAGCCTGGGGAGCTCGGAAACCGGATGAATAACTCAAACGAAGATTGATATCCTTGGTCGGATTGAACCGCAGATTGGCACGGGGACTGAAAATGAGATGATCTATCAGGTTATGTTTATCAAAACGACCTCCGAGCAAAAATCCCCAACGATCATTCTTCCATTCGTTTTGTACGAAAGCACTACCGATATTTACTTTCTGATCTACCGTACGGTTGTATCCCCACATATTGTCTTCCAGTTTGTCCTGATTAAATTCCACTCCGGCAGTAAAATCAGAAGGCATGAAAATACATTTACCAAAGCTGTAAACATATTGTGAGCCTGCCATCCAATTTAGGTCAGTAGTGTTTCCGTAAGCATTCGGGTCCTGCCCACCTCCATAATAGCTGTCGCGATTGATATGTTGCGCAGATGCGAATACATTGAAACGGTGTTTCTCGTCAGGCGAGAAATAATCGAACTTCATACCACCACCATTGATAGAATGCTCTGTCTGCTCAGCCACATTCGCTTCATGAGGCGGACGGTTGAGCATATCTCCTCCTCTACGGAATTCTTCCATGTGATGATATTCGAAAGTCAATTTGGAATAAGTAGTTGTCTTCAGGAAAGAACGGAAACCGACCGTTTGCCCGTGTATCTTCGGTATTTCCGAATATCCATCTCCGTCATGGTCATACGCCGACCGATGACGGTTCTGACCGAAGATATATAAACCTGCACGCTGGTCATCCGTCACCAGTGAGGCATTCAATGCTGTACTGTTATCAAAAGCGTCACCGTCGCCAATCCCAGTAATAGTATGCGACAACATACCCGAATTACGAATCGGCTCCTTCGTGATGATATTGATTGTACCTGCAATAGCAGACGAACCGAACAACGCCGAACCACCTCCGCGCATCACTTCCACACGTTCAATCATGCTGGCAGGAATCTGTTCGATGCCATATACTCCGGAAAGTGCACTGAAGATAGGACGAGAATCCAGCAGGATTTGTGTATAAGGACCGTCCAGTCCATTGATACGTACCTGCTGGAAGCCACAGTTCTGACAATTGGATTCTACGCGAACTCCCGGCTGAAAATTCAGTCCTTGTGCTAAAGTTGTCGAATTGGTATTCTCAAAGATTTTCAGATCGACAACATTCACCAATGTCGGTGCCAAACGACGGGTTGTTTCATTGCGATTGGCAGAAACAACGACACCGTCCAATGCTACCGCATCTTCTTCTATTTCAAAATCTTCCTCCAGCGTATGTCCCTTCTTCAAGGTCACATTCCGCCTCACCGTTTTATAACCTACAGAGCTAACTTCAAGTACGAAATTTCCTTCGGGAAGGTTCTTCAGGAAATAATGTCCGGTTACGTCGGTTACAGTACCGATTGTTGTTCCTTTCAGAGCAATAGTAATATAGGGCAAATGTTCTTTTGTATTTTTATCAAGGATATGACCAACAATATTCGCATCCGATTTACGCAATTCCGGATACTCAGGATGCTCGTGAAGAGCAGCTTGTCCTTCAAGAGCAGGCAACAATGCACAGCACAAGCAGACAAGCGAAAATATGTATTTTTTCATTTTTCGTTTATAATTCGTTCTTCGTTAAGTATTCACATGAAAAATCAGACAATACCCAGCCTCAAACAAGGCAGAATATCATCAGCTAAATAACTGAAAAACGAATCGCAGGCGGTGCCCGGAGTGCAATCACTCCATGATATGGAGCATGAGAATGTGTATGCTGTGGACGACCGAACAACAGACACAATAAAAAAGGGATGAAAAGAGAAAGAGCAAAAATAACAGCCGCACCGTCCGTCGTCAGATGAGACAGGAAATGAATATGTATCAGCTCGACTGTTGAATGTTCATGTGCCGTCCCTTTCTTAAACGGGTGTGAATGGACGATTGTCACGCCATTGACCACATGTACGTGGGCAAAGAATGTAAGGCTTACCAGATACGATACAAAAAGTATCGGCAAGAAATAGTGCGTTATATTCAGTAACAATCGTTTCAACTCATTTCTACTTTAGGACGGCAAAGATACAAACTTTTTTTTTAACAATCAATTTTCAGACAGAATACTGTTAATATACGGCTGAAGCTATCATTTGTATAAACAGAATCAGGAATACCATAGCAATCGGATAAACTGTTGCGTATGCCACACTGGGAATATTACTGTCTACCATTGAATCGGCAGCAGCCAGACCGGGCGTACTTGTCATACCACCGGTGATAGTTCCCAGCAAATCGAGTAAACTAATTTTAAATATCAGACGCCCCACAACTGTTGCAATAAGCATCGGCACCAAAGTAATGGCTGCTCCTACACCGAACATCAGTAGCCCGCTTTCCTGAAAAGTAGCTACGAGATTTTTTCCGGCAGAAGTACCTACTTCGGCTAAGAAAAGAAGCAGCCCTAATTGGCGCAGCAACTGATTGGCAGGTCCCGACATAGACCAAATAATAGGTCCTGTCTTACCGATCGCACTCAGTACGAGAGCTACCATTAGGACACCTCCGGTCAATCCCGGTGAGAATGACAGACTTTCGGAGAAAGAGATATTTATTTTGCCAAACAACACTCCCAGTACAATCCCCATTGCAATCGGGAAGAAGTCTGTATCCGACAATTTCTTCGCATTATTTCCCAGTAGGCGGGCTATACCTTTAAGTCCTTCTTTCTCTCCCACAACCATTAACTTATCGCCGAATTTCAAAGCCAAATCAGGCGACGGGGATAAATCAATACCACTTCGACGAATACGGGTCACTGTGCAACCAAAGTTTTTCTGTAAATTCAAATCCCCCAATTGCTTGTTTATCATGTCCTTTTTGGTCAATAACAAAGACTCTATTTCCTGTGTTTTATCCAAAGGAAGTTCGCCTTCTTCACGCTCGCCTACCAGCACTGCGAGTTGATTTAGTGATTCTTCGCTACCTACTGCTTGTATATAGTCTCCTTCGTGCAACACGGTAGAAGCAGTAGGAATAGATATTTCATCACTATGTTTCAAACGAGAAATAACAGCTCCTGTCATTCCTCGAGCATTAATCTGCATCAGACTGCGGTTGAATACGTTTGAATTAGTGATACGATAGATGCAGGTAATCAATTCAGGGAATTGTCCACGACGTTCTATCTCCAGGCGACGTGCTTCTTTATCCAAGTCCACCCGCATGATTTTAGGCAGCAGCTTAACAAACAAAATCACACCGATAACTCCAAACGGATATGCGATACCGTAAGCAATGGAAGCCAAAGGTGAGTGTGTACTGTCAATAGCGACGGCTAAACCCGGCGTACTGGTTAATGCTCCGGCAATCAGACCTACCACACTGGGAGTATCAATGTCGAACGCATACTTCAGTCCTACCGCCGTGAGACAGGCGGAACAAATGATAAGCATAGTAATGAGAATCAACGTCTTCCCCTTACTACGGAAAGAATCGAAGAATCCGGGTCCTGCCTGAATACCGATAGTAAAAATAAAAAGTACCAAACCGAAATTTCCCAATTCTTTGGGAATGATGACGCCAAAGTGCCCGAAAAGAAGTGCGATAAAGATTACCGCCGACACATCAAGAGATAACCCCTTAATTTTAACTCTTCCCAGCATAAATCCCAACGCGACAATCAGGAAAAGGGAAAAATAAGAGGAGTGCAACAAGTCAGTAAACATAAAAATAAAGGTTAGTTAGTTTTAAGGGCGCAAAGGTACGGATTTTATTTCAATCCGCACAACATTCCATCTTACAAGTGATTTCCTCACACGGCTTTTTCATTTAAGAAATATTGTTCGTCGCTCGTTATTGTAGTAAAAATCCTTATATTCGTGCGCAGCGATGCGGAAACATCACCATAGGTGTTTCTTCTTATCGTTCATTTTTGACGGGATACTATCTCCTTGTGTTGACGGTTTGAATTCTCTGCATATTTGGAAGAAATGGAAAATGTTATCTTATATTACTTTGTAAACGAATGCGCTTATCGATGCTCCTCTACTCTATAATACAGTTTTTCCTATTTTTACAACCAGCTATTCCAATATTAATAAACTTGATTTCTGTTTATAATAAACTTTTGGATAGTTTATTATAAACGGTATCAGAGTTTATTAAAAACTATTTTTCCCGTTTTTCGAAAATGGATTAAATATTTTAAGTAAAAATATAAACAAAATAGGACAATAATCGTTAGACTATTGCCCTATATCATATCTATCCTGATACTAAAATATATCAGTCGGAATGTTGTTTATGTATCTATTTTTCTTATATTTATCATGCTGTTTATCACTTTTATTTCTTCAAAGATACAAAATAAAAAGTCGTTTGTCAAGTATTTCAGAAGAAAAGCAGACTATTCATGCACGGCTGAGATAATAAGGGGCTATCAGTAAGCTTCACTAACTTCTTACCCATAGACTTGTCGTTTAGTTAGGTTTCAACAAACTTACTCTATTTTCATGTGGTATCCAATTTTGTTCAGTTAATGAAACAAAATACAGGGTATTGGCTTATCTAAAGGGCTTGATTCTTCGCATAAAAATACTAATTCATGCATGAAATAAGAAAATCTTATTTTTCTTCTATGCTTTTTGCGGGAAAAACTATAACTTCGGAGCGCTTTTGATAACCCGTGGAATTGTTGTTGTGACAGGAATTCCTTATAGATACTCAAGAAAAGATAGAAAAACGCATGAGAAAAATTGTAGTTTTATTTGTTGTGGCATTTTGCCTGCTCTCCACAGGAATGAGAGCTCAACACACATTTGTACATAAACAATCATCGACCTACGAATGGCCGGAAGACTCTCTCGTATTGAAGAAACTGGACCAGTGGCGTGATTTGAAGTTCGGTGTTATTTTTCACTGGGGACTTTATGCCGTGCCTGGTATTGTTGAATCGTGGGCTCTGTGTTCCGAAGACGTGGACTGGATCAGTCGTTACGGTCACAATAACTATCAAGAGTTTAAGGATTGGTATTGGAACGGATTGAGTAAGCAGTTCAATCCGACTGAATTCGAACCTGCCCAATGGGCGGAAGTGACGAAACAAGCCGGTATGAAATACATGATTTTTACGACTAAACATCATGACGGCTTTTGTATGTTCGATAGTCAATACACGGATTTTTCCATATCCCGGTGTGCTTTTAAGGAGCATCCGAAAGCGGATGTTGCCAAGTATGTATTCGAAGCCTTCAGAAAGGAAGGGTTTATGACAGGCGCTTATTTTTCAAAACCGGACTGGCATAATCAGGACTATTGGTGGGATTATTTCGCTACACCTAATCGGAATGTGAATTACAAGATAGAACGTCATCCTGAGAAATGGGAAGCTTTTAAAACATATACACATAACCAGATTGGTGAACTGATGAGCAATTATGGAACGATTGATATCCTATGGTTGGATGGCGGGTGGGTTTCTCCTCGTAACAATCAGGATATCGATATGCCGCAGATTGCTGCTATGGCGCGTGCAAAACAACCCGGCCTTTTGGTGGTAGACCGCACTATTCATGGTAAATATGAGAACTATCAGACACCGGAACAAAAAATTCCTGAGCATCAGCTTCCCTATCCATGGGAAAGTTGTGTGACGTTGACTACGGATTGGGGCTGGGTAAAGAATCCGGTTTATAAAACACCTAACCGGATTATCTCCATTCTGATGGAAGTGGTTGCCAAAGGCGGAAATTTACTTCTTGGAGTAGGACCTACTGCCGAAGGCCTTATCGAACAACCTACTGTAAAACGTTTGCAGGAGATTGGACGCTGGATGCAGAAAAATGGGAAGGCTATTTACCATACCCGGATCACCCCCAATTACCATTGTGGGAATGTTTGGTTCACTGCCGATAAGAATGGCAGAACCCTTTATGCGTTATACGCTTTGCCTGAAGGAGAAACGCTGCCTGCTGTCATTGAGTGGGAGGGGAATGTTCCTGAGCGTGGTACAAGTGTCAGACTGTTGTCCACAGGACAACGTATGAAATGGATAGAAAGAGATGGGAAAGTGGCAGTGACATTACCTGCTAAATTGGCAGGTAGCACCGAGCCTATTGCTCTTCAGTTCGATACTTCTTTGCCGAAACAAAACAAGAAGTGATAATAAAAAAGCCACCCATTTAGGTGGCTTCTTTTTTGCTCTTCCTCTTGGACTTGAACCAAGGACCCTCTGATTAACAGTCAGA
>OGWY01002939.1_pt1 | contig 11830 bp, 16 predicted proteins | sample 1576121 | NCBI WGS metagenome assembly OGWY01 (sample SAMEA3541543, study PRJEB24748) | human gut metagenome | biome: human gut; feature: human-associated habitat; material: faeces | place: China | collected 2012 | reverse complement strand
ATTATCTCTTGCTGAACTGAGGCGCGCGACGGGCTGCTTTGAGACCGTACTTCTTTCTTTCCTTCATTCTTGGATCTCTTGTTAAGAAACCTGCCTTCTTGAGTGCTGGACGATATTCGTCTGAATCAACCTCAAGGAGAGCTCTTGAAATACCATGTCTGATAGCACCAGCCTGACCTGTGTATCCGCCACCGTGTACGTTTACGATAACATCAAACTTATCAGCTGTCTCTGTGAGTGTTAATGGCTGCTTAACAACAACCTTTAATGTCTCAAGACCAAAATACTCATCAAGACTTCTCTTATTTATAGTAATTGTACCGTTACCTGGTACTAAATATACTCTAGCGATACTGCTTTTTCTTCTACCTGTTCCGTAGAACTTTGCGTTTGCTTTCTTAGCCACTGTTATTTCCTCCTTATATGTCCAAAATTAAAACTTTAATACTTCTGGCTTCTGAGCTGCCTGATCATGATCAGGACCAGCGTAAACGTGAAGTTTTGTGTACATCTGTCTTCCTAAAGGTCCCTTTGGAAGCATACCCTTAACAGCGAGTTCGATAACTCTTTCAGGCTTCTTATCCATCATTTCTCTGAGTGTTGTCTCTTTCATACCACCAACATACTCTGAGTGATTGTAATAAATCTTCTGATCTAACTTCTTACCTGTAAGCTGAACCTTCTCAGCGTTGATAACGATAACGTTGTCACCACAATCCATAGATGGTGTATATGTTGGCTTGTTCTTGCCTCTTAATACAGCAGCAACCTGTGATGCTAAACGACCTAATGTATAATCTGCAGCATCAACAACATACCATTTTCTTTCGATGCTTGATGCAGTAGCCATATAAGTTTTCATTGGTTTTCCTCCTGAAATATTGCTTTAAATGCATACTTAATTATTTAGATAAATATATTTGTTAATGACTTTACAGATGCTTTTCCGGGGCATTGGTGAAGCATGCAAAATCATATTAACCTGATTCAGGGCGTACTTTTCCACGCCACATTTAAAGATTATATAACACGATACCACGCGTGTCAATATTTATTTATCAGATTTTTTGTATTCCGGGAGGTTATCCACAAAATCATAAAAATCTTCATGATAATCCACAAAACACTTTTTTCAATGTTGATTTTCAACTTCCCTGTCGTCACCGTCAACATAATCTATATTCATAAGTGTCAACCCCTGCGGTGGCGCTGTCTGTCCTGCTTCACAGCGGTTTTTTGCTTCAAGCATTAAGTCTATATCCTGCGGTGTTATTTTGCCTTTTCCAGCCTTTACAAGCGTTCCTGCGATTATTCTTATCATATTATACAAAAATCCGTTTCCCGAAACCCTAATAACTATATACGCTTCATCCTCAATCCGCACATCTACAGAATAAATCGTTCTTACAGTAGACTCCGCCTGTGTTTTTACACAGCAGAAACTCTTAAAATCATGCTCTCCTACCAGCCTTTGTGCTGCACTCTGCATTGCATTTACATCAAGAGGCTCTTTTACATGCCAGCTGTAATTTCTAAACTGTGGAATCGGAAATCTTGTATTTAATATCCTGTACTCATACGTTTTTACAGTATTACAGTGTCTTGGATGAAATTCCGGTGAAACTTCGCGTGACTCAACAACACTCACATCTTCAGGAAGATGTGTATTGATTGCATATGCCCAGCGGTCACCCGGAATTCCAGAAGCCGTATCAAATACAGCGACATTTCCCAGACCATGTACACCTGCATCCGTTCTGCTTGCACCGATAACGTGAACTTTCTCTCCTGTCACTTTATTAATCGCATTATCAAGAACCTGTTCTATTGTCGAAGCATTAGGCTGTATCTGCCATCCGCTGTAATTACAGCCATCATATGCTACTGTCAGTTTTATACGTCTCATAAATAACCTCATTTGCCGCGATGATTTTTTCAATACCAAAAATTCACCGCGGCTTAATTAAAACATATTTATTATAATTATTAATTCCAATTTTTATATAATTCTTCCACCTAAAAATATATTAAGTGCTATCATTGCACACAGATATGCTGCAAGTACACCATATGCAATTCTGTCATTTTTCTTATATTTAAGCGGTTTCATTTTTGTACGCCCCTCTGAACCATGATAACATCTTGCTTCCATAGCCATTGCAAGTTCATTGGCACGTCTGAAAGCTGAGATAAATAATGGCACAAGTACAGGTATCATTGCTTTTGCACGTTTAACAAGATTTCCATTTTCAAAATCAGCACCTCTTGCCATCTGTGCCTTCATTATCTTGTCCGTCTCCTCGATAAGAATCGGTATAAATCTTAATGCTATTGACATCATCATCGCTATTTCATGGACAGGAACTTTTATAACTTTTAAAAATCCAAGACTCTTTTCAAGTCCGTCGGTAAGATTGTTCGGCGTTGTCGTAAGTGTCATAAGTGATGAGCCCATAATAAGGTACATAAGTCTTATAACCATAAATACCGCCTGATAAATACCTTCTTTTGTGATTTTTAATTTCCACAGTCTTACAACCACTTCTCCATCTGTCAGGAACAGATTAAATGCTGCAGAAAATATTATAAGAATAAGTACCGCTTTAAGACCTTTTACAATGAATTTCAGCGGAACATTTGAAAGCTTGATTATTGCGGCAAGAAATGCTGTAACCGCAAGATACATCCATACACTTTTACCTAAGAACAGTGAAATAATAAATACTAATGTTCCCATAAGTTTTACTCTTGGGTCAAGCTCATGTATAACAGACTTTGTCTGATAATATTGTCCTATTGTAATATCCCTTATCATATTTTTCCTTTCAGCCGGAGTTATGCTTTCAACATTATTTCCAGCTTATTTCTTTCCCAATGCTTTAAGTATTGATGTTTTTGCTTCTTCTATCGTTATTGCACTCACGTCAACATCAAATCCTGCATTTTTCAAATCATTCATTATATATGTAACCTGCGGTGCCGCAAGTCCAATCTTCTCAAGCTCTTTGTAATGTGCAAATACTTCTTTTGGTGTTCCGTTATACATAAGTATTCCATCATTCATAACCATAATTCTGTCAACGTATTTTGCAACATCTTCCATGCTGTGTGAAACAAGGATTACTGTAATGCCTGTTTCTTTCTGAAGCTTTTTGACACAGTCAAGAATATCATCTCTTCCTTTAGGGTCAAGACCGGCAGTCGGCTCATCTAATATGAGAACCTCCGGTTTCATAGCAAGAACTCCGGCTATTGCAACTCTTCTTTTCTGACCGCCTGACAAATCAAACGGCGACTGGTAGTAAAGAGATTCATCAAGTCCAACAAGACGAAGTGCTTCAAATGCTCTAAGTTCTGTCTCTGCTCTGTCAAGGCCAAGATTTTTAGGACCAAAACATACATCTTTGAAAATATCAGTCTCGAAAAGCTGATGCTCAGGATACTGGAAAACAAGACCGACTTTGCTTCTCAATTTTCTCATATCAAAATCTTTGTCATATATATCTTCACCGTCATAATATATAGCACCTGAAGTTGCTTTTACAAGTCCGTTCAAATGCTGTATAAATGTTGATTTACCTGAACCTGTATGACCGATAAGTCCGATAAATTCACCTTTTTCTATAACGCAGCTTACTTCTTTTAATGCCTGCCTTTCAAATCCGGTTCCTATTTCATATGTATAGCTTATTTTATCAACTATAATTGACATATTAATCTCCATTCTGCATAACAAGTCGTTTTAATGCAAGCGTAAATTCTTCCTTTGTGAGTATCCCGTCAGGAAGTGGCACACCAGCTTTCTTTAACTCATATGCAAGTTCTGTTACCTGCGGCACATCAAGTCTTAATTCCTTTAGATGCTCAACATTTGAAAATATCTGCCGTGGAGTTCCCTCCATCATAATTTTTCCAGCATCCATAACAAACACTCTGTCTGCATCTATTACTTCTTCCATATAATGAGTTATAAGAATAATTGTCACGTTTTCTTTTTCATTAAGTTCATGAAGCACAGATATCACTTCTTTTCGTCCGGATGGGTCAAGCATTGCTGTCGGTTCATCAAGTATAATGCACTTTGGTTTCATCGCAACGATACCTGCAATTGCAACTCTCTGCTTCTGCCCTCCTGAAAGTTTATTTGGTGAAGCTTTTCTGAAACTGTACATGCCAACTGCCTGAAGGCTGTCAGCTACTCTCTGCCATATCTCATCTGTAGGCACACCTATATTTTCAGGGCCAAAGCCCACTTCTTCCTCTACTAATGTACAAATAATCTGATTATCGGGATTCTGGAATACCATTCCGGCAGTCTGTCTTATATCAAGGATTTTATCATCTTCCTTTGTATCCATGCCATCTACCCACACCGTACCTTCCGTTGGTGATACAAGTGCATTAAAATGCTTTGCAAGTGTTGATTTGCCTGAACCATTATGTCCAAGTACAGCTATAAACTGCCCTGCCTGCAAATCGATGTTGACATGGTCTACTGCAGTTGTAATTCCCTCTACATTTCCCTCTTCGTCTCGTCTTATATATTCAAATGTTAAATCCTTTGTCTTAACAATTCCCATAATTTCATTTCCATTTCATTTATATCAATACAGTCTTTGACATAATAATCTTATAATATATTTTATAACTATGAAAAAAACGTGGATATTGAGTTAAACAATATCCACGCATTTAAAAGTCCGCTAATTTTATCTCATAGGAAGAACTCTCCTTATGACTGGGGACTTCCAATTCATTATACTAACTCAAGGAGAACTTCCATTGCTGCATCGCCTTTTCTTAAACCGATTTTAACGATTCTTGTATAGCCACCCTTACGGTCAGCATACTTAGGAGCGATTTCATCAAACATTTTATTTGTAAGATCAACAACTTTTGTGTTCTTCTTTCTTCCAGCTGCTTCAGCAGGAACTTCTGTTACTTTGTAAAGAACCTTATCCATCTGCTTTCTTGCATGAAGTCTTGAAGGTAAATCTTTCTTGATTTCCTTTTCTACTGTCTCATATACAGTAACTTTCTTGCCATCAACAACTTCTTTAACTCTCTTGCCGTTGGCATCCTTCTTAGGAACCTTTGCAGAAACTTTAACTGTCTCAAAGTTATCTTTTTCTTTGATTGCAAGTGTTATAAGCTTTTCAGCCTGCTTCTTTACTTCTTTTGCTCTTGCCTCAGTTGTAACAATCTTACCATTCTCAATAAGAGCTGTAACCTGTCCTCTGAGTAATGCTTTTCTCTGGCTTGAATTTCTACCAAGCTTTCTATACTTTGCCATTTAATTTAACCTCCATTTGTAACGCACATACATGCGCTTATGGACTTACTGTATGTGTGTTTAAATCTACAAATCTACTATCGTGTGTATGTAACACACCTATTTATTTATTAGTCCTCGTTTGGACTAAGGCTTAAATTTAACTCTTTAAGTTTAAGAAGTACCTCATCAAGAGACTTCTTACCAAGATTACGAACCTTCATCATGTCATCAGGTGTCTTATTGCAAAGCTGTTCAACAGTATTGATACCTGCTCTCTTAAGACAGTTGAATGAACGAACTGATAATTCAAGGTCTTCAATGCTCATAGAGAGTACCTTGCTTGATTCGTCTTCCTGTGCAACAACCATAACCTCAGCGTTTGCAGCATTTTCTGATAAGTTGATAAATACTTTGAGATGTTCACTTAAAACTTTAGCTGCAAGGCTTAAAGCCTCATCAGGAGTAATTGTTCCGTTAGTAAATATATCAAGAGTAAGCTTATCAAAATCTGTATCCTGGCCTACACGAGTGTTCTGTACGGCCATATTTACACGCTCTACAGGAGTGTAAATAGAATCTACAGCGATAACACCGGCTGGCATATCCTCATGCTTATTCTTTTCAGAACTTACATAACCTCTGCCGTTTGTGATTGTAAGCTCCATAGAGAGCTTGCAGTCAGCACCGCCATTTAAATGTGCAATAACAAGGTCCGGGTTAACAATTTCAATATCAGGATCAACCTTGATATCTGATGCTTTAACCACGCCTTCTCCAGCGAAGTCAATATGAGCAGTAATCGGCTCGACTGAGTTGCTGTTATTCTTAATAGCAAGCTTCTTGATGTTTAAGATAATCTCTGTAACGTCTTCTTTAACGCCAGGAATTGAACTGAACTCATGAAGCACACCATCAATCTTAACACTGCTTACAGCAGTACCAACTAATGATGAAAGCATGATTCTTCTGAGTGAGTTACCCAGAGTTAAACCATAGCCTCTCTCAAGTGGTTCTACTACAAATTTGCCATATTTTCCATCTTCTGACTCTTCAGTCATCTCAATCTTTGGCATATTGAAATTAAAATCTGCATCAACCATGTATAGCCCCTCCTTTTATGGGTTAATTTGAGTTTACTCTTTAATTACTTAGAATATAACTCGACGATAAGCATTTCATCAACTGGAACGTCGATAATATCTCTTGTAGGGATAGCCTTAACTGTACCCTTAAGAGCTTCGCTGTCAGCTTCAAGCCATTCTGGAACAAGTCTTCCATTTGTAGCTTCAAGAATTTCTTTATATCTTGCTGATGACTTAGACTTTTCTCTGATTTCGATTACGTCTCCAGCCTTAACAAGGTATGAAGGAATATTGATGCACTTACCATTTACTAATACATGCTTATGATCAACAATCTGTCTTGCTTCTCTTCTAGTTCTGGCTAAACCCATTCTGAAGATTACATTGTCAAGTCTGAGCTCAAGCATAACCATGAGGTTTTCACCAGTCATACCCTTCTGCTTCTCAGCCTTCTTATAATAGTTACGGAAAGGCTTCTCTAATACACCGTAGATAAACTTAGCCTTCTGCTTCTCACGAAGCTGCATACCATACTCGCTAATCTTTCTTCCGGCATTCTTTGCCTTTCTGTTTGACTTCTTATCTATACCTAAATAAATAGGATCTAAATTAAGAGATCTGCATCTCTTAAGCACTGGTGTTCTATTAACTGCCATCTTAAATTCTACCTCCTAATTAAACTCTTCTACGCTTTGGTGGACGACAACCATTATGTGGAACTGGTGTAACATCCTTGATACTTGTAACCTCAAGTCCGCAAGCAGAAAGTGCACGAATTGCAGCTTCTCTACCAGAACCTGGGCCCTTTACCATAACGTCAACAGACTTTAATCCGTGAATTAAAGCAGCCTTTGTTGCAGTCTCAGCTGCCATCTGTGCTGCATAAGGAGTTGATTTCTTAGAACCTCTGAAACCAAGACCGCCGGCACTTGCCCATGATAAAGCATTGCCTTCTGCATCTGTTAATGTAACGATTGTATTGTTAAAAGAAGACTGAATATGAGCCTGTCCTCTTTCTACGTTTTTCTTAACGCGCTTCTTTGTCACTTTTTTTGTAACTTTTTGAGCCATTTCTAAACTAACCTCCTATATTAAAAGTCTACCTTATTACTTCTTCTTATTTGCAACTGTCTTCTTTGGACCCTTACATGTTCTAGCATTAGTCTTTGTCTTCTGACCTCTGCAAGGAAGACCTTTTCTATGACGGATTCCTCTGTAGCATCCGATTTCCTTTAATCTCTTGATGTTCATGGCAACTTCTCTTCTTAAGTCACCTTCTACAAGATTTTCTGTATCTGCATCTATAACCTTAGCAATTCTTGCAACTTCTTCGTCAGTTAAATCCTTAACACGTGTGTCTGGATTAACCTCTGCCTCTGCAAGAATCTTAGATGCTCTAACTCTGCCTATACCATAGACATAAGTAAGACCGATTTCAATTCTTTTTTCTCTTGGTAAGTCTACACCTGAAATACGAGCCATGTGTTCTTTAACCTCCGTTAATCAATGTATAAATAATAATTAAAATGAAATGTTGCAGTCCGACTAACAAAACGCAGCTCGTCACAAAATGTGCCGCCTGAAATGTGTGCGCTGCCACTCTTCCCGCATATATAAAATAGTGATTGAACCGTACAACTTAGCCGTGTGGTTCATCACTGCAGCCGCATAACTAAACATCTTTCCTTATTCAGAATAAAATCACAGGAAAGATTATTGTAACAAATAAAATATATTGTACCTGAAATATATTCTATCTGTAAACACACAAACATGAGAAGTATCACTACTTCTCCCATAAACTATAAATTAGCCCTGTCTCTGTTTGTGCTTTGGGTTCTCACAGATAATTCTGATAGCACCCTTTCTCTTAATGACTTTGCACTTTTCACAAATTGGTTTTACTGATGATCTAACCTTCACTGCAAAAGCCTCCTTTCAGACAAGTTCGTTTGATATTATAGCACAACATAAATTTTAATTGCAAGGTAATTTTGAAAATTTTTTCAAAAATTTTTGCTGTGCAGTAATACTGTTATCATGTTTCTTATTTATCTCTCCAGATAATTCTGCCCTTGCTAAGGTCATATGGAGAGAGCTCAATTGTAACTTTATCACCAGGTAAGATACGAATGTAGTTCATTCTTAACTTGCCACTTATATGTGCAAGCACCTGATGACCATTTTCAAGTTCTACCTGAAACATAGCATTTGGAAGTTTTTCCACAACAGTTCCTTCAATTTCAATTACATCTGATTTTGACATTTATTGTCCTCCTTCATATTAGAAATATATTCTTTAATTGCTCTTTTAATATCTTCATTATGCAATTCTTTTTGTGTCTCGAGTTTCTCTGCAATAAGTGCATCTGCACGCTTTACGGGCTGGATATGTTTTAACTTCTTCTTCTTTGGATTCTCAACTTTTTTGAGTTTTCCGTCTGAAAGATATACATACCCGGGCTCTTCACCTACTATTATATAAATTTCTGTTTTGTCATGTCCTGCAAGGGACCTTGCAAAACAGCCGGTCATTTTATTTTCCATAACAGACCTCCATTATTCTTTGACCAGTGAAAGAATCTCCGGTCCATTTTTTGTTACCAGCACAGTATTTTCATAATGTGCTGTAAGTGAATGGTCTGTTGTAACCATTGTCCAGTCATCATCAAGGCATCTCACTTTCCAGTCTCCCATGGCTACCATAGGTTCAATAGCAAGTGTCATTCCCTCATAAAGCTTTATTCCTCTTCTTTCCTGTCGGAAATTGGGAATTTCAGGATCTTCATGAAGTTTTGTTCCAATGCCGTGACCGACTAAATCCCGGATTACTCCATAACCGTGCTTTTCGTTGTAATCTGCAATAGCATTTGATATTTCGTGTAAATGACAGCCTTCTTTTGCAAATTTGATGCCTTCAAAAAAGCTCTGTCTTGTGACTTCTATCAGCTGTGCCGCTTCATCGCTTATCTGTCCGACTCCAACCGTACGGGCTGCATCTGACTGATAACCTTTATATATCACACCGGCATCAAGACTGACAATATCGCCTTCCTTTACAATCCTTTTCTTAGACGGAATTCCGTGAACTACCTCATCATTTATCGAAACACATATTGAAGCAGGATAGCCGCCATAACCAAGAAACGAAGGGACACAGTCAAAACTTCTTATCATGTCCTCGCCCATCTTGTCGATGTGCCATGTTGACATTCCGGGCTTAATCTCTTTTGTAAGATTATTAAGCACTGTACCAAGAATTTTGCCTGCCTCTCTCATCAATTCAATTTCTCTGTGTGATTTTACCGAAACTGCCATGACTTCACTACTTTCCCAATATTTTTACAATATCTTCGAATACTTCTTCCATGTCTTTTGTTCCATCAACTTCAGCCAATACATTCTTCTTTGCGTAGAAGTCAATTAATGGCTGTGTCTGTTCATGGTATACACTGAGTCTGTTCTTAACTGTTTCCGGCTTGTCGTCATCTCTTAAAATAAGCTTTTCGCCGCAGACATCACAGATTCCTTCTACCTTTGTAGGGTTATATTTAATATGGTATGTTGCACCACATCCTACACATGCTCTTCTTCCTGACATTCTGTTTATAATATTTTCATCAGGAACTTCAACATTGATTGCAAAATCAACAGCCTCACCCTTAGCAGTAAGTGCTGCATCAAGTGCCTCTGCCTGTGGAATTGTCCTTGGGAAACCATCAAGCACATATCCGTTTTCACAATCAGGCTGTTTAAATCTATCCATTATAAGGTCGAGTGTAAGTTCATCCGGAACAAGCTCTCCCTTATCCATATAAGCTTTAGCCTTCTGACCAAGCTCTGTATTGTTTTTAATATTAGCTCTGAAAATATCTCCTGTTGAGATATGTGGGATTTTGTATTCAGCCGCAATCTTTTTGGCCTGTGTACCTTTACCGGCACCAGGTGCTCCTAACATTATAATCTTCATAAGTCTCTCCATTCCTGTAGAATTTAAACGCAATATACACAAACGACTCGCCCGGAAAATATCCCAGGCAAGTCCCTCATGTCTATATCTTTACTCGCTTAAAAATCCTCTGTAGTTACGATTTACCATCATTGACTCAATCTGTTTCATTGTTTCAAGAACAACACCAACAATAATGATGATAGATGTTCCACCAAATGATACACTTGCATTGAAAAAGCCTGTGCACATAATCGGGATTAACGCTACAATCATAAGACCAACAGCGCCAATAAATACGATATAATTTAATATTTTATTTAAATACTCGCTTGTAGAGCGGCCAGGTGTAATACCAGGAACAACTCCACCAGCTTTCTTTAGCGCCGGAGAAAATCTGCGAAGTCCACGGGGCGCTCCGTCAGGGCCGCGTCAATGGCAAGGCAAATCTGTTCTTTCTGTGAGAGCTTTTGATTTTCGCCCAGCCATTGACCGTAGTGCAGATACCGCCCCTTGCTGTGGAGCTTGGGATTTACGATCACGGACAGATCGTGCTCCAGACATACCCGGTCAGACAGCCGCCGCAGGGCGAACGAGGAGCCGATGAAGTTGCGGAACTTCCGGGAGCGGTCATAGGCGGTGGAATTGTAGTAAATGTGATTGTGAATGTGCTCCTTGTCTATATGGGTACAGACGAAGAATTGATACTTGCCCTTTGTCCAGCGCATCGCCGTTTCATAGCCGATGCGGTTGGCCTCCTCCGCCGTCACCTCGCCGTGAGGGAACGCCTGCCGGATCTGGTAGCACAACGCCCCGTGTCCGGCCCTGCGGTCAGTTTCGCCCTGATACTGATTTTTGACCAGCATGAACTCGGCGTGTGCCGTGGCCGGATCGCAGAGGTAGGAGGAAACGGCCCCCAGCTTCTCCGGGTTCAGGCCATAGTCAAAGCGGTCTTTCAGGCTTTGCAGGGCCGTCCGCTTATCGGCCCGCTTGTGGGATTTGAGGTAGGTTGTGGCCGTAGGCATCCCTCCTTTCCATACGACAAACGGCGGATGGGATCAGCCGCCGTTTTCTGCATCTTCTGGCCACCGTGACCAGAACTCAGCCCATGATGAAGCCCCGCAGGGAGCCGTTCAGCTCGTCCAGCTTGGCAAGCAGCCATCCGGCCAGCGCAGGCAGGCCAAAGGGTGAAATGGCAAACGCCATCAGCAGCCCCGCGATCCCCGTGGAAATGTCTTTCTCCACAAACAGCATCAGGACACTCAGCAGCCCCAGCACCGACGCGAGGATGGAGAGCAAACCAGCGGAAAGACTCAGCAGGAACGAGAGCACGGCCACAAGCAGGGTCAGCACCAACACAAAGGGAGCGGCAAGGATTTTGAATATGATCCGCATAGGGGGTTCCTCCTTTTTCCTGTATATGTCTATTATAACTCTGAAAAAATCGGCACTCAAGGATGTCCCGGTTGTCCTTACTTCTGGTCATCGTGACCAGAAGCAGTGTCACTAAATTCCAGGTATCTG
>OGWY01002934.1_pt1 | contig 11852 bp, 13 predicted proteins | sample 1576121 | NCBI WGS metagenome assembly OGWY01 (sample SAMEA3541543, study PRJEB24748) | human gut metagenome | biome: human gut; feature: human-associated habitat; material: faeces | place: China | collected 2012 | reverse complement strand
GTTGGGCAGCTATTGGGAAACCGACCATACACAACATATGGTTAAGGAACTGCATAGCCGGGTACCGGACATAAGAATTTTACTTTATCAAGCTTGCACCAGGGAGTACTTCCGCATACGCCGTGGGTTACGGAACGGGAAACGGTGTTATACATAATGGTAAGGCTTGCATTACCGCATACGATTACTTTTTCGGGAGCCACACCCATCATGGCGCCCATGAGAGTCTTGGCTTCGGGAATACCGTCCATTACACCGTAGTTTCTGCAATCTACGCCTGCTTCGGTCCTTAAATCGCTTTCTGCGTTCAATACATCCATAATCGGCATTGTCATATCAAGCTGTGCTGCGGAGGGTTTTCCTCTGGACATATCCAGTTTCAGACCCTTGCCCTTTGCATCCTCATATGCCTTTTCCAGTTCTGTTTTTAATGCCGCCAGTTCTTCCTTACTCATTTCCTTATAGGATTTCATGTTTCTCATTCCTCCTGTCAAAATTTCCCATTTGTGCAAAATATGTCTGGATAATTGTATACAATACAATACGCTTTGTCTATTTTACAATACTCCACCCGTATTGACAAGGATAAAATGCATTTCTGCGTAAAAAAAGTGCAGGCTACTCACCTGCACTTTTCAACTATTCAATTATTCATTATTTTGCGTAATCAATTACGCGGCTTTCACGGATTACATTGACTTTAATCTGTCCGGGATATTCCATTTCAGCTTCAATCTGCTTTGAAATGTCCCTTGCCAGCAATACCATGTCAGCATCTGAAATCTGCTCAGGAACTACCATAACACGAACTTCCCTACCAGCCTGAATAGCAAAAGATTTGTCAACACCTTTGAAATTGTTTGTGATTTCTTCTAATTGTCTTAATCTGCTAGTGTAGGTTTCTAATGTTTCCCTTCTAGCACCCGGTCTTGCAGCGGATATTGTATCAGCAGCTTGTACAATACATGCAATCAGGGATGTGGGTTCCACGTCTCCGTGGTGAGATTCTACTGCGTTGATAACAACAGAATTCTCTTTGTACTTTCTACATAACTCAGCGCCAAGCTGAATATGGGAACCTTCCATTTCATGGTCCACTGCTTTACCGATATCGTGCAGCAGGCCGGCACGTTTTGCAAGACGTACATCCAGTCCCATTTCAGCTGCCAGTAAACCGGAAAGCTGTGCTACTTCGATGGAATGCTTTAAGGCATTCTGACCGTAGCTGGTTCTGAACTTCATCTTACCAAGCAGTCTTACGAGTTCGGGATGGATGCCGTGTACACCGACTTCCAGTGTAGCGGCTTCGCCTTCTTCCTTAATCATAATCTCTACTTCTTTCTGCGCCTTTTCTACCGTTTCTTCAATTCTGGCAGGATGGATACGTCCATCAACGATTAATTTCTCAAGGGCAATTCTGGCAACCTCACGACGAATCGGATCAAAACTTGACAGAATAACTGCCTCAGGGGTATCATCTATGATTAAATCTACTCCTGTCATCGTTTCAAGGGTACGGATGTTGCGTCCCTCTCTACCGATAATACGTCCCTTCATCTCATCATTGGGAAGCTGTACTACGGAAATTGTAGTTTCAGAAACATGGTCTGCTGCACATCTCTGAATGGCGTTTACTACATATTCCTTTGCTTTCTTGTCTGCTTCTTCTTTGGCCCGACTCTCCATATCCTTGATCATCACGGCCGTTTCATGTTTCACTTCATCTTCAACAATTTTCAATAAATACTCTTTTGCTTGTTCAGAGGTTAAACCGGAAATTCTTTCAAGTTCCTGTACGCGTTGTTCGTTTAATTTGGACACTTCCTCTTTCATCCTGTTTAAGGACTCTTCGCGCTGTGCCAAACTACTTTCCTTGCGCTCGATAGCATCTGCTTTCTTGTCGATGTTTTCTTCCTTCTGCTGAACCCTTCTCTCATAACGCTGCGCTTCCGCTCTGCGTTCCTTGATTTCCTTGTCCAGTTCATTCTTGGTGCGAATGGACTCTTCCTTAATCTCAAGCAACGACTCACGTTTCTTGGTTTCCGCAGTTTTCAGAGCTTCATCGATAATCTCCCTTGCCTTGGCATCTGCATCACCTAACTTTGCTTCCACATACTTTTTACGTCTGTCTACAGCAACCTTTGCAGTAACCGGAATGGAGATAAGAAGCGAAACCGCTACCGCTCCCAAAACATACAACCATGTCATGTACAGGAGCACCTCCTTATTAAGTTTTTATGTATGGCGGATAACTTAAAAATATCTGCCAAACATATCTTTTAAAAAGCATTTTACAACAGTTAAATTGTAAAGTAAAAAAGTATCTGTGTCAAGTGCAGTTGTATAATTTTTCGTACAAATTGAATAAATTATAACGTTCAGCGAAACAATGCTCTGTAAATTTTTTCGCTTTCAAACCCTTTTCTGGCAAGAAAACCGTACATTCTCTGTAATTCTTTCCTATCCGCTTCTTCTTTACAGAAATGCTTTTTCTGAAGCAGGGCTTCTATCTGGGCATCCTCATCCTGGGTGTTGCCCTCTTCCGTCCATAGGTCGTAAGCCTTTTCAAAATCATCCGGGCTTATCCCCCTCTGCAGCATGGTATGGGCGATGCTTTTTTTGCTTTTGGAGCCGCCGTGATACACAAGGTAGTCCCTCACATACCGCACATCATCCACATAGTGAAAGGACTCCACATAGGAAAGTGCCTCCTCTATCAGCTCTTCCGGATAAAAGCTCTTTTTCAGCTTATCCGCAAGCTGTTTACGGGTGTAATCTTTTTTCTGCAGCAAATTCATGCAGCGCAGCTTTGCCCGCTTCGGCAGTACCTCCCCGGTAATCTCCCGGTAGGCTGCCTCCGTAAGTTCTTTTTCCTCTTTGATGCCGTATTTACGCAGTTCGCCTTTGTACAGGGCAAAGGCGAACTCTTCGTCTATATATACTTTTACTTTAGAAGAGGACACCTCTTCTATCCGGTTCACTGTCATTTCTCTTTCTTGCTTTCCGCTTTTTCGTCAGGATTTGCCGTGCCTGCCTCTGCATGCAGTCCGAAATGCTCCCTGACTTTGTTTTCAATTTCATCGCAGACTGCCGGGTTGTCGCGCAGATACTGCTTGGCATTCTCACGTCCCTGGCCGATTTTATTGCCTTCGTAGGCAAACCAGGCGCCGGACTTGTTGATAATGCCCACGTTGGATGCCAGGTCCACAATGTCTCCCTCTTTGGAGATACCCTTGCCGAACATGATGTCAAACTCCGCTTCCTTAAACGGCGGTGCAATCTTGTTCTTTACGACTTTTACCCTGGTACGGTTGCCGATGACTTCTCCTCCCTGCTTCAGGGCTTCGATACGGCGCACGTCCAGACGTACGGAGGAATAGAACTTCAGCGCACGTCCGCCGGTGGTCGTCTCCGGATTGCCGAACATAACACCGACTTTTTCACGCAGCTGGTTGATAAATACCACCGTACAGTTGGATTTGCTGATAACGGCAGTCAGCTTACGGAGTGCCTGGGACATCAGTCTTGCCTGAAGGCCTACATGGCTATCGCCCATGTCGCCGTCGATTTCCGCTTTGGGAACCAGTGCCGCAACAGAGTCCACTACCACAATATCGATTGCACCGGAACGCACCATGGTCTCGGTAATCTCCAGCGCCTGCTCGCCGTTGTCCGGCTGGGAAATGTATAAATTGTCAATGTCAACGCCGATATTTTTCGCATACACCGGGTCAAGGGCATGCTCCGCATCGATAAATCCGGCGATGCCGCCCCTTTTCTGGACTTCGGCAATCATATGCAGGGTAACGGTGGTCTTACCACTGGACTCCGGTCCGTAAATCTCTATAATACGTCCTTTGGGAATACCGCCCAGTCCCAGTGCAATGTCAAGGCTTAAGGAGCCTGTGGGAATGGTCTCCACATTCATCTGTGCGGAGGGGTCGCCGAGCTTCATCACAGCTCCCTTTCCGTACTGTTTTTCAATCTGCACAAGGGCAGCATCCAAAGCTTTTAATTTTTCATCTCTTTCCATAGTCTGTCTCCTTCATGAAGAACAAATGTTCTGATGTAATCAGAATAAAACATCTGTTCGATTTTGTCAATTCCTTTCTTCTTTTTTTTCGAATTTTATCCGTTTTTCAAAGCTCACTGCCATCATAGCACAGTAAGTGTCCCATAAATCACCCTCAAAGGCATCTTCCTCCCTCCGTTTTTTCTTTTACATTTTTCAACACGAAACAGGTGGCGAAATGCCGGATAAGCTATAAGAACGTGTCAGAAATGCTTTCTGTAAAAAATGTACCACATCTTCTGCCCGGAAGCAAGCCGATATGGTACATTTTCTTCTGTTGTTTCTGTTTTCTTTTTTCGTCCCGGAAGCGAAACCCGGGAATTAAAATATATTCCGGTAATCCATGTAATCTTCATAGGTCACGTAGACAATCTCCCCGTCCAGGTTCAGTCCCACTTCCAGTCCCATGGGGGTATAGAAAAGCACCAGTGTGCCTTCATCCTTCAGCATGGCAAGGATTTCCTGGTCGGTATAGTCCGTCAGAGCGCCGTCTCCGTTTTCACTTATCTCCCTCTCCCTGAAGTCCACGGCAAAATCATCATTCAGATTTAAGATATCCGTATTGGTCAGGATATTTCCGGTGGCAAGGTCAATGTTTACACAGTAAAAATTGATGTCGCTTAAGTAGTCGGAGCCGTCCTGATAGCGGATTTTTTCGGAATACACCACGCTTAAAATCTCTTCGTCCATGTAGGTGACATAGGCATCCGAAGAAAAATAAAAGATTCCGTCCTCCGACATGGTGTCCGCCACATAATCCATATAAAAATCCCGGAAGTATTCATACTCGTAGTAAAGTTCACCGTTCAGATACTCTTCATCTTCTCTGTCGGAGGTAATCTGCGGATATTCTACCTGGATAAATACGTGCCCATCTTCCGTATTGCAGTAGGTCGTCAGAAATGAAATCTGATAGGAAAGGTTGTCCTTCAAATCGTTGTACGGTCCGGAATAATAGGGAACATCCTCCCTCTGGCCCTCTTCCTTCCGGTTTTCACTGGTGCTGTCATAGGTTCCTTCCTGCAGACCGTATCCGATATAGGAATCCTCCGTTTCCCACTCCCCGTCACCTTCTCCGGAAGGCGTCTGAAAATCGTCCCGCGGCACACGGCTTTCTTCCGGCAGGGTACTTTCCTCCGGCAGCTTTTCCCCGTCTGCATCATCCCAAAGCCCTTCCGTCACTTTTCTTTCTTCCATCAGTACCGGTTCTTGTTTTCCTTCTCCCCACAGTCTGTTAAACAGATGGATGCAGGTAAAGAACAGCACTACGCAGAGGAGAAGAATGACCACTATGGTAATCACCACAAGCAGGGCGGTTCTGTCTTTTTTCTGTTTCATCGGCTGCTGTAAAAACCCGCAGGCAGGGCAGATACCGTTCTCATTTAAGAGTGCTCCGCACCTTTCACAGTATTTCATCCGGTTTTCTTCCTGTGCCATGATTAACCCCTTTCCTCAGAAGCAAGCAGCTTTTCCCTTAAAAAGGTCAGGGCTGCCGCCGTTACGCTCTCTCTGATTTTCTGTCGGCTGCCGCTGAAATGATATTCCCGTACTTCCACATTTCCCCGTACATTTACACCGATATAGACGAGTCCTACCGGCTTTTCCTTTGTACCTCCGTCAGGTCCCGCAATGCCGGTGACGGCTACCGCCGCATCCGTATGGGCTGCCTTTACTGCGCCCTCTGCCATTTCTTCGGCGGTTTCCCTGCTGACTGCGCCAAACTTCTCCAACGTGTCATGGGACACGCCCAGCAGCTCTTCCTTTGCCTCGTTGGCATAGGTGATAAAGCCGGATTTGAGCACTGCCGATACGCCCGGCGCATTGACCATTCTTGCCGCTATCATGCCGCCCGTGCAGGATTCCGCTGTGGTCATGGTGTATTTCTTTTTAATAAGAAGCTTTGTCAGCGCCATTTCCAGTGTTTCGTCCGCATCCGTCGTGTAAACGGCATTCCCGAAACGACGGTAAAGCTCTTCCACCACGGGGGCTGTTTTTTCTCTGGCTTCTTTTTCATCCTTCGCTCTTGCCGTGACACGTAAGTGTACCTCTCCGGTCTTGGCATAAGGCGCTATGGTGGGATTTTCCTGAGTGTTCAGCATGTCGAGAATCTGTGTTTCCACACTGCTTTCTCCGGGGCCCACAATCTTTACGGTTTGCGAATAGAAAACCTGTCCGCATTTTTGCTGCAGTTTCGGCATCACGCTGTCCGTAAACATGCTTTTTAATTCCAGAGGCGGTCCGGGCAGTAAAATAACCGTCTTTTCTCCTTCGGAAACAAAGATACCGGGCGCCGTGCCGTTTTTGTTGTAAAGAATGTCACAGCCCTCTATGACATCCGCCTGTTTCCAGTTGTTGTCCGTGGGAATGCGTCCCCTGAGGGCAAAATAATCCGCAATTTCCTGTTCCGCCCATTTATCCCGGATAAGCTTTTTTCCAAGCGCTTCTGCCACGGTTTCTTTGGTCAGGTCATCCTCCGTGGGTCCGAGACCACCTGAAAAAATAAGGATGTCCGCCCGGGAAAGAGCCGTATTTATCACGGAAAGAAGCCTGTCCCTGTTATCTCCCACCACCGTCTGAAAATAGCAGTTGATGCCAAGGTACGCCAGCTTTTCCGATAAAAAAGCTGCATTGGTATTTACAATATTTCCTAATAAAAGCTCTGTGCCCACACAGATAATTTCCGCTGTCATGCTGTTTTCCTTCTTTTACTTTGTATCTGCCATCACACCTCTGTTGACCCAGATGTAATCAATCAGGGAAATGACGGTAAGCGCCAGCGCCACCCACATCACAATGTTGGTGAGCAGGCTGATTTTTTCAATATTGGCAATCATTAAACAGACCATAATCATCTGGAAGGTGGTCTTGAATTTGCCCCAGTAATTGGCAGCAATAACCACACCCTTGTCGGATGCCACCAGGCGGAAACCGCTGATGATGAATTCGCGGCTGATGATGATAATGACAATCCATGCCGGAATTCTGCCCATTTCCACCAGACAGATCATGGCGGAGCAGACTAAAAGCTTATCCGCAAGCGGGTCCATGAACTTGCCGAAATTGGTAATGAGGTTGTATTTACGGGCAATTTTGCCGTCCAGCATATCCGTCAGGCTGGCAATGATAAAAATAGCCAGCGCTATGTAGTCCACGTATTCCATAATGCCGCCGAAAATGGCTGTGAACCACGCCCATTCATGAAAGCCTCCCAGCAAAAGAAGGACAAAGGGTACAATTAAAATCATTCGGAATACAGTAAGTTTATTCGGTAAATTCATGGTATATCTCTCCTATCAAATCGTATTCGTTGCTTCCGGTCACCAGCACTTTAACAAAGTCACCGGTCATAAGCTGTGCCGTCGTATTTACAAAAATATAGCCGTCCACACCGGGGGCATCCCTATAGGTCCGTCCCACGTAAGCATCCTCGTCCGCCACTTTCCCTTCTATCATGACGGTAAGAACGCTGCCCACAAGGCTTTCCGCTTTCTCAAATGCTATTTCCTGCTGCAGCTCCATGATGTCGTCTCGGCGTTCTTCTTTGATTTCTTCGGCAATCTGGTCTTCCATTTCCGCCGCCGGGGTATCCTCTTCCTGGGAATAAGGGAACACGCCCAGTCTGTCAAAGCCGATTTCTTCCACAAACGCCAGGTTTTCTTCGTGATCCTCTTCCGTTTCCCCGGGGAATCCGGTAATCAGCGTGGTGCGTAAGCAGATTTCGGGAATTTCTGCCCTGAGCTTTCCGATAATGCGCTCTAAGTCCGCCCGGCTGGTCTTTCTGCCCATGCGTCCCAGCACGTTGTCCGAAGCATGCTGGATGGGAATATCCAGGTATTTACATACCTTGTCCTCCGCTTTGATGGCGGCAATCAGTTCCTCCGTAATCTCTTCGGGATAGCAGTACAGAATCCGTATCCAGTAGATGCCGGGAATTTCCGCCAATTTGTGAAGCAAGAGGGGCAGGCTTTTTTTGCCGTATAAATCCTTGCCGTACAGGGTGGTTTCCTGGGCAACCAGTATCAGTTCCCGGACACCGTTTTCCGCCAGCTCCGCCGCCTCCTTTAAGAGGCTTTCCATGGGAATGGAGCGGTATCCGCCACGCACCTTGGGAATAATGCAGTAAGTGCAGTGCTTGTCGCAGCCCTCCGCAATTTTCATGTAGGCATAGTGTCCGCCGGTGGTTACGATACGCTTTTTTCCGTAAACCGGCGTGGCGCTGATATCCTTAAAATAATTTTCGGACCTGCCTGCCAGGGCTTTGTCCACGCTTTCTGTAATTTTGTCAATCGCCATGGTGCCGATGATGGCATCCACACCCGGTATTTCCTTCTGGATTTCTTCTTTGTAGCGCTGCGCCAGACAGCCGGAAGCAATGAGGACTTTAATCACACCCTCTTCCTTCAGCTTTTCCATTTCCAAAAGGGTGTTGATGCTTTCTTCCTTGGCATCCCCGATAAAGCAGCAGGTGTTGACCACCACCACATCGGCTTCCGTTTCATCGTCCGTGAAGGTATAGCCTTTTTCCGAAAGCTGTCCCAACATCATCTCCGTGTCCACCAGGTTCTTATCGCACCCTAAGGATACAAACATTATCTTCATACTCGTTACCTTTTCCGTTTTATTGCATAAATTTATGGCATAAAATTTTTACAATATAAAAGAACTGCCACACTTAAACTTTTCTATTTTCGTGTGACAGCCTCTTTCTGCTTTCCTTATGCCTGTTCTTCTTCGTCGTTTAAGATTTTAATCTTACCTTCGTTCAGCTCTTCTACAGCAATGGAAAGAGGTTTCTTTCCGGTACCGTCTACCAAAGGCTCGTCTCCGGCGATAATCTGTCTTGCTCTCTTTGAGGTAGCCATAACGATGGAGTATCTGCTGCTTACTACCGGTTCTTCACCCGGCTCCACGTCCTTGTTTACCACTTTCATTAAATCGGTATAAGATGGATGTAACATAATCATTCTCCTTCCGTGAGAACATTCAGTTCTCCTCTGATATTATTGATAAACTCCGTATTGCGGCGGCTGGCTCTTTTGGCTGCCTTCACAATACTGTGAATTTCTTCCACACATTCCTGTAAATCATCGTTGACTACCAGATACTCATAGTCCTCCATGCCCTTTGCTTCTTCTGCTGCACGGGCAAGACGCTTTCTTATGACTTCCTCCGTCTCGGTGCCTCTGCCTCTTAAACGCTTCTCCAGCTCGGCAATGCTGGGCGGTGTCACAAAGAGTGTCAGCATATCCGGGAACATCTTTTTCACCTTATGCATGCCCTGGATTTCGATTTCCAGTAAGACGTCCCTGCCTGCCGCAAGCATCTCCTCCACATAGTCCCTGGGGGTGCCGTAATAATTGCCGCAATACTCAGCATACTCTATCAGACCGTTTTGTGCAATCTTTTCTTCAAAGCTTTCTCTTTCCGTGAAGAAATATTCTCTTCCGTGTACCTCTCCCTCGCGGGGTTTTCTCGTGGTCATGGAGATGGACAACGCATAATTGTCGTATGTCTTCATGAGCTCCTTTACCAGAGTGCCTTTTCCTGCTCCGGAAAATCCGGATAATACAATCAATATGCCCTTACTCATTTTCTTCTCCTAAGACGTTTGTATCTGCCTGTCTGCTTCTGCCTGCTATGGTCTCGGGCAAAAGGGCGGACAACACAATCTGATTATTTTCCATAATAAGTACTGCCTTGGTCTTGCGTCCCTGGGTGGCATCTATGGTGTTGCCGGCCTCCTTGGCATTCTGCACCAGTCTTTTTATGGGTGCGGAATCCGGGCTCACAATGGCAATAATCTTGCCGGTATTGACCATATTGCCAAAGCCGATGTGAATCAGTTTGTCCATGCCTGTTTCCTTTTTATTTATTCAATATTCTGAATCTGTTCGCGGACCTTCTCGATTTCTGTCTTTAACTCGATCGCCCTGTTGGAAATACCGAGGTCAGTGGTCTTGCTTAAGATGGTATTGGCCTCTCTGTTCATTTCCTGTGCGATAAAGTCTAACTTTCTGCCGATGCTTCCGCCTTCCAAAAGCGCCTGCTTTGTGGAAGTGATGTGGCTTCTTAAGCGCACCAGCTCTTCATCCACACAAACCTTGTCTGCGAAAATGGTAACTTCCATTAAAAGACGGTTTTCATCCACCTGGGCATCCTGTAATAAATCCTTTACCTTATCGGTGAGCTTCTTTTTATACTCCGCGATGATTTCCGGAGAGCGCTCGGTAATGTAGTCCACATGCTTAAGCATGCCGTCCAGCTTGCCGATTAAGTCGTTGCGTAAATTCTCGCCTTCCTTAATACGGGTCTCCACCAGGGCCTGCAGGGCGCTCTTTAAGGCTTTGTCCAGCTCTTTCCAGATTTCGTCCTCGTCCTCCTCCACATCCTCTAAGGTAAACACATCGGGATACCGGGAAAGGGTGGAGGTACGGATATCGTTCTCCAGACCGAAGTCCTCTGCCATCTGTCCTAAATAATTGACGTACTCTTCCGCAATCTTTTTGTTGTACTTTACACAACCGGTGGTCTCTGCACAGTCTTCGTATGCAATGTAAATATCCACCTTGCCGCGCTGCATAAAATTCTTCAGTTCATTCCGGATGGATGACTCAAAGAAATTTAATTTCTTGGGCATCTTGATGTTGACATCCAGATATCTGTGGTTGACTGATTTTACTTCTACTGTAAACTTACGGGTACCTTCCACCAGTTCGCATCTGCCGAAGCCCGTCATACTGTTAATCATTTGCATACCTTCCTCCTATACAACGCTACTACCCCATATGGTTGCATACTGCACTTATTATAGTGGAAATGCGGGCTTTCGTCAAGTAAAGGCAAACATCCTTCCGTACTTTTCTCCCAGCATAAAATCATAGATATTCTGTAAATCCACCGCCACTTCTTCGTCCGGCATCTGTCTGCCCGTCGGCAGGTAAAAAATCCCGAAATCCACACCCGCCACCTGGGTCAGAAGCTCTGTCTGACGGCAGCCGCTCCGTTTGTAAAAACCGTTCCGGCGGATTCTCAGGGTGCGGTCTTCTTCATCCTCCGCCTTATCCGGACGTTCCGTTTCGATAATTACACCGTGCATGTCCGTGTAAATCCGCTGCATTTCCTTTAACATAAGCGCTCCCACGCCCTTGTTGCGGTATTCTTCAAACACCGCCAGATAGTCAAGCAGTATGGTGTTTTTCTCCGGTGCCTGCACGCAGAGAGCATAACGATTGTAGCGACGAATATTTACTCCGGCATCAGTAAATTCCTGCTGCTGGCGATTCCGTTTTTCGTATTATCCGGAAATATCATGGCGAAGGCGGGGATTTCCACGCGCCTGATCCGTTTCGTTGACACCTGTGTCGGTCACAGAAAAGGCGGCATTGCGAATGTGTGTATCATCGTAGCCTGCTTCTTCGGCGCGATCTCCGGTTCCGGTCCGGCGACGGTAGCGGCCCTGGGTGCGGTCCTGATTCCGGCGATGATAGAGCGGGGCGGTTTCTCCGCAGCCTTCTCGACGGCATTGATGGCAACTTCCAGTTCCATCGCGATCGTCATTCCGCCGAGTATCGCATTCGTGGTATATGCATCCATCACCGGCGTTTCCATCGCAGATATGTTTATGGCAGGTATCGTTCCTGGAATTCTGATGGGCGTGGCACTTGTGATCGTTGTACTTCTTGAAGCAAACAAACATGATATCAAACCATCCCGTAAGAAGGCGACAGCAAAAGAACGCTGGAGTACCTTCAAAGATGCATTCTGGGGATTTTTGATGCCA
>OGWY01002928.1_pt1 | contig 11871 bp, 4 predicted proteins | sample 1576121 | NCBI WGS metagenome assembly OGWY01 (sample SAMEA3541543, study PRJEB24748) | human gut metagenome | biome: human gut; feature: human-associated habitat; material: faeces | place: China | collected 2012 | reverse complement strand
AGCCTGAGCATAAGTCTCAAGAGCAGCTGTTACCTTAGCATAAGATTCAGCTGTATACTTAGTACCGTCAACTTTCTTTGCAGCATCAAGTGCAGCATAGTAAGCTGTGCCGTTAAGCTTATCATCCTTAGTCTGAGTATCTACATGATTACATACAGTACATGTTCCTGTAAGAACAGTACCTGAAACAAGTGTATGCTTACTTGTCTCTGCATAAGTAATGTTACAATCTTCCTCAGCTTTAGTAGCAACCTCAGTGTAAGTTGCATCTGCAGTAGCAGCTGATACTGCCGGCCATGAGTAAGTTGTTACTTCGTGCTTATTATCGCTCTTATAATTTACAGTTGCAGCAGTATTTGTTGAAGGAACTGTTGGAGTATCGCCTTCTTTAACTGTCTGCGTATCAACAGTCTTGCCGTTGATGTCATTAAATGTAATAGTATAAGTCTTAGTTTCAGGTGTTGAATCCTTTGCATAATCTGTCCAAATTAATGCCCAGTTAGCAAAGGTGCTATCTGTATCGTCATATGTAATAAGGAACAATTCAGGATTTACAGCATTAGTGTTATTCGGTTCACCAGTACCGTCGAGTGAAGTTCTGTAGTAAGGCTCAAACTCTGTACCATTAATGTTTGTATCAAATTTAAAAACTTCGGAAAGGTCACAGTCTTGAAGAACTTCAAAACTATATACAAAAGAAACAATACCATACTTACCGAATGGTTTTACGCCGTCTGCAGTACCAATAAAGTTAGATACTGACTGATCACCTGCTACAGCAGCCTTACCTATAACTGCACCATAGAATGTACCATCTTCAACATTTATATTGTTTCCTGCAAAGAGTAACGCTGTAGGATAAAACTGAGTGCCATCGGCTATACAACCTGCAGCACCTGAAGAAACAGCCTTCCATGTATCGCCACGTGATGGCTTTGAAGAATAAGCTGCAGCTTTAAGGTATTCCTTATTGAACTTACCCTTGAACTGACCGTTTTGAAGAACGTCAAAACCGCCAAATTCAACTGTTACAGCAATACGATCGCCTGCCTTAAGTGTTGCAGGGTTAAGAATATTTTTAGCTGTCTTAACGGCTTCATAAGTATGTGACGCATCCATGCCATAGTAATTCTGAAAGTATGATGCAGCATAGTTTTTAATTGCGTTTGTATCTGATTTATCTTTAACTTTTGCAATAGCCTCTTTCATACCTGCATTAGTACCCTGTGAAGATACTGTTGCAGCAATTACAGGCTTATAGTCATTACGATGGTCTTCATAGCCACTATTTCCATAATCTTCAACTCGACCACCGAAGCTTAAACTCCATGAACCCATTTGGTTATAAGTTTCGTCGCTGTTATAGCTCCAATATTCAGGAGTTGACTGAAGCTTTGAAAGGCTTGTATCAACGCCGTCATCAACCCACCATTTTCTGTTTTTAGTAACAGTATAATTTGTTTCACCGAACATATCCGGTGCATCAGGAGTACCTGCTAAAGCAGAAAACGGAACGGAGAATGCAACCATAAGAACTGCAAGAAGAACAGCTATTGCTTTTCTAAATGTCTTTTTCACTTAGAAATCCCCTTTATTTATTTTGAAAAAAATCACTTTATCTCTAATCCGTTATAATAACCGGAACCGGATGAACATGCATAAATTGCTGTTGCATCGGCGCCTGTTACAACGCCGTCACCGTTAAGGTCATAACGAAGATCGGTAGCCTTAGAAGCAGCTGAATATACAGCAGTAGCATCTGCAGCAGTTACACCGCTATCCTTATTATAGTTGCAAACAATCATTGATATTGCATGACCTGCAATATCAGCGTCACCAACAACAATGCTTACTGTACGTGCAAGAGCAAAGTCAGAAGTAATTGTTGCTGTATATGTGCCAGGTGCAAGGTCAAGACTAATCTCGTTTGCAGCAGTTGTAAGGTCAAATGGCTTTTCAAGAACAGGAGTGTTTGCACTGTCATAAACAGTTACTTTATATGTTCCGTTTACGCCCTTATTGTTAGTAGCACCCTTTGAAGATGTTGCTACAACAAGTGAAGCAGTAACATTATGAGTTGACGGAGCCAATGACTCAACCGAAGGAACGATTGTAGTATTGCCTGTAACAGTAAGCTTATACGGGAATGCTGTTGCTGTATCGTCAAATGTAAGTTTGTCGCCGTTAACAGTAAGTTCAGGTTTAAGAGTATAACCTTCCTCTGCTGTTACATTGATTGAAACAACCTGACCCTTTTCTACAGCTACAGGACCTGAGTAAGCAACGCCGTCGATTGTTACTGTAGCACCTGCAACAGGAGTTACAGTAAGCTCACAGCTCTCAAACTCGGTAAGACCGATTTCAGCTGCCTGAAGTTCAGTATCAACATTGTAAATCTTAGCAAGCTGAGCGTCATAGTTCTTACGGTCATTGATATTGAATGTGCCGGAATTCTTATACTTATAAGAACCGTTACCATAGTTAGCAAGGTCAACTGCGGCAGCAAGAGCTCTCACGTATCTGTTCCAAGATGCTGATGAGTACTTTGTTGCACCTTCGTTAACAAGCTTACCTGTTGCATCAAATGAACCAAAGCGTGGGTTAGCTGCTACGCCGCCATTCTTAGATACGGTTGCTTCAGTAGCAACTGTACCGTCTTCATTGTATGTAGCAGGTGTTGCCTTGAGCATTGAGTAAGCATTACCCGATGCGCACTTGATTTCATTTTCAAGCTGCTTGCCCTGGTAACCACGTTCAATAACTGCAGAAGCGAATATGTTAAAGAGTTTAACATATTCTTTTGCCTGAACAGAAGATACTTCAGAAGCTGTGGTATAAGTAAACTTAGTACCTGCATTCTTGAGGTCATTCATAAGCTTAGCAGCGTCAACATAAGACATACCGTTTCTTTCAACAGTCTTGCCTGTTGTTGCATCAACGTAATCAACGTCAACTGTATACTGCTGTTCAGCCTTCTTTGCATATTCTACCATCTTATTATATGTAAGAATATCAAAGTTAATTTCTTCAAGACCATTTCTAAGCTCAGAAATCTCATTGTAGAGTGTTGATGATGAGCTGATAAGGTGAGACTTAACTACGCTAAGAACATATTCAAGTCTGTCATTAGCCTGAGTAGCAATACCACGATTATCTACTGAGTCCATCTCGCCTGAGTTAGGAATGAGCTGATACTCAGCTGATGGGAACTTACATGCCCAATTATCGCCTGAGTTGCACTTTTTGCCTTCAGCATTTCTGTATACATATTGAACCTGATTATAAAGAGGCTCGTTATCTTTGTTTGTATCCTGAGTAGATGTCGGTCTCTGCCATGGGCCGCCAGGATATGTATCGAGATCCCATTTTGTAGCATACTTAACTGAGTTAGTAAGGTAATAGTTACCGTCCTGACCGAGTGTTACATTAGCCAATGCAGCATCCTTGCCATTCTTAACATCTGATGATGTAAGTGGCTTTGGTGAGTAAATAGGCATTGTACATTTCTCATCGGAATAGTAAATTCCCTTTACGCCGCCACTGGTTGCACCTGTTGTAGCGTCTACTGTGCCACCGACATAAGCAGTTGCTTTAACCGATTCAGGGATTGTGTAGCTTACCTGAGTACCCTTTACAGTAAATGTTACTGTTTCGTTAGAGGTTGAGTAAGGAACGTATGCACGATCGCCTGTTGCGGAAGTTGTAACTGAAGTTGTAACTGCATACTCTGTTTTATCTGACTGAGTAAGAGCTGATTCAGCAGTGTAAGGAGCTGACTGAACGCTAAGTACATTCATGAGAGCATCCTTAGCCAAATCATAAACTGAACCGATAGATGCATCCTCTTTGAAGTCGGATGTTTTATAGTTAGCCATGATATTGGCAAGTTCTTTATAGTTCTTATCAAGTGAGCCGGCTGAACCGCTTTCACCGATAACAAGCTGGAAGCTGCCTGTCTTATAAGAACCTGAATTATAGAAGTTAACATTAACATCATAAGTGCCGGTCTTAACAGTAGCCTCACCGTCGAAACCAAACGGTCTGTAGTTATTAACAGCATTTGAACCAAATGTTTGCTTTGAGGTATTTATATAGATAGCATCAATACCGGTACCGAGTGTAACCATATTAAAGATGTTATCATAGTTATATTTACCACCGGTCTTAAGATACATTGTATCATAAATACCGCTTTCATTGATATGGTAACCGGCAATAATCTTAGCATCAAGTGCTTCCTGAAGAGTGAATGCAACGTGAGTTCTTGTTTCAATCTCCTTGCCCTCATTTTGCTTTGAAATGTTACCGATTTCCTCAGAAGTATAACCTCTGTAGTAGTCAACAGCACCAAGGCCGCTACCTGTAGAACCGTTTGTACGGTTACGCTGCCATTCGCCGAATTCGCCTGAGCCTGCAGATGTTTCTACACGATAGTCATACATACCAATCTTAAGAAGATCACCTGTTGACTTATCCCAACGAGCAATAGCGTTATTTTCGCCGATATTTACTGTTGTTAAATTAGAATCATCGAATGCCTTAGCTGCAGTAGTAAGGTTATTTGATTCATAGCCGGATTTTCTGTCAAAGAAGAATACACCGTCAATGCTCTTTTCCTTACTGCCGCCCTTCATAAAGAATGAATACTGAGCGATTTCGTTAAGTTTGTTAGAAGCGATAACCATCTTTTCGGGATAGTTTGCAGAGATATTACCACCGATACCTGTAAGAGAATGAACGGTTACACCGTTTTCTTCTCTGTCAGTGCCGTCTGTCTGCTGGAATGTAGTGTTGAAGTTATAATCAGCATCATAAAGAGCATTTCTGAAGCTTACTTCACTTGTAAGAAGCTTATAAGCTGTTACAGTATTGCCTCCATAAAGAACATTGCCCTGATCATCAACGATATCATAATTTACAACAACACGGCATGTGTTTGTTGTATCAGAACCTGAAACTTCGAATGGAACTGAAATATCAATTTTAGCATTCTTACCCGGCTCAATAGGAGTTTCAGGGAAAGATAATTCCTCAGGAGTTTCCGGATTATAAACATCATATTGAAGCACGCTTGTAATCTGTACATAGTAACGTGAAAGCTGAGTAGGCTTGCCGTCCTTAATGTACGATGCATTGATACCTACTGAGTTGTTTGTAACAGTAAGTGCATCATCATAAGGTTCACCTGAAGTACAGCCTGTTACGGTGTTAGAACCGAATGAAGCAGTAGCCATCTTGAGCTGATGCTGACCAAGTGTAGTCAATGCATTAGGAAGGAAGCTGTTAACTGCCTGTACTGCGAAACAAATACCTCTGATAATAGAATCAGAGTAGGTCTTAGGACCGTTTGTACCGTATCCGCCGAACTCTACAAAGTTACAGATAAGCTTCTGGAATGCACCCAAGTTCTTACCGTCTGTACCTGCGAGTACCTTAACCTGGAAGAAATCATCAAATGGATGAGCACTTGTAGCATCAGGAACGATTGTCTTAAAGCTCTGTCCGCTGTAACGTGCGCCAAACAATCCGTTAATGAGATCCTTAAGTAAATCATAAATTGTTACGACGATTGAAGTCTTTTGGATAGGCTCTGCAGAAACGATTGTAAATAACTGGTTAAGGAAGTTAGATACGCCGCAAAGACCTGTCTTTGAATTTTCTTTACCAATATCAAGGAATGAAAGAACAATGTTGTTCCAAATAAGTTCCTCTGAATTGAATTTAGCATAACCCGTACCCTGAAGTGTACCGAGAACAGGCATAAGCTTATTAGCTATTGCATTAATGTTTTCCCAAAGAGTATTCTTTGTTGTGATAAGGCTGTTGCCGTTTTCATCACAAATACCAAGGAGAGCACCTACGCCCATAGCTCTTTCGCCCTTATTTACAGCCTTCTCCATTGCATGGTCGCCGCCGTAGTAGCAAACTACAGAATTAAGAAGGTCAAAGAGTGTTGTTTTAGAATCAACAGCTGCTGACTCTGTCTTCCAAGTATTGCCGTTTTCGTCCTCAAGAGGAACGTAAGCCTCAATTACATAAGCAACTGCGTCACGAGCCATTGGAAGAATTGTGCCTTCAAGTGTTGCATTGATTGTTCCGTCGCTGCCAATATTAACAAGCTTTGAATAATCCTTGTTAGGCATTGAGTATGATAAATACTCCTTAAGGCATACATAAGCTACTGCTTCTGCGTCCTTACATCCGTCCCAATCAGAAGGATGGATAATTTTCTCAAGCTTGCCTGCGCCAAGATTTACCTGACCAATGCAAGCAACGAGCATAGGAATCATTGCTGCTTCAAGATTCTTCTCTGTAAGAGCAGCGCTTGCGCCGTTCTTTGCGTAGAAAGCTTTAAGAATGTTAGCATCTGTAGCGTCTGCTGTGTACTGAACCATCTTGCAAGCGTTGCCAACGAGTGTTGAAACGATTGACTTAATTGCTGCTGCATCAATAGTTGCAAAATCACCGGTTGTTGTCATTTCAGGACGTGTACCGATAACGTTGTCGCGCTTTGGGAACAAGTCCTTAACTGCTGCAACAAGTGCGTCATTAAAACCTGCTACCATCGAACTGTACTTCGAATAGCTATCGCTAAAGAACTTATCGAGGTTTGGAGTACCTGTTTCTGCAAAGTAAAGATTGATAGGACCTGTTGTTACGTTAAAGCCGTAATCAGCAAGTGGGCTGTATCTTAACTTAGCGAAAAGTCTCGTTGCGTCAATATCTTTCCAAGAACCTGTTGAGTCCTCGGCAGCTGTACGATCATAAGTTACCGTCTTCTTAACATAAGCAAGGAAATCCTTTGCTGAATCAAACTTATAATCCTTATATACTGCATTTGCCCATTGATCGAGCTTAGCCTGTGTATAGTTTGCGGCAACATCATTATCATTCCACTCGCCCTTTTGGTCGAAGTAATAATAATAGTTGTTATCAAAGTTAGCACCGTGGCCCTTATCAAATCCGTCATTTACGTGAAGGAGTTTGACTGTACCCTTGAGAACTGTATCCCAAGCAAGGTCAAGAGCTTTATAACCGAAATCAAAAAGATTATCGGTTGCCTTAAGTGTTACCTTTATGGTTGATTCTGTTGCATAACCGTTTTTGTCAGGAGCACCGTAAGCAAAAAGAAGAACGTTAAGAGGATTACCATCATCATCTTTAAATTCATCTGAATATATAAGGTTAGGGTCATAACCAAGCTTTGCAGCTGCAGTAGCGTAGTCAGAACCGCTTGCCTTCATTTCAGCTTTAATCTTCAAATAACGTGTAGCCGATGTATCCTGAATTGCTGTTTGCGAATCAGCATCTGTGTATTCTTGATTATATGTAACAAGTACACTAATCTTATCAAGAAGCTCTGTTGTAAGTTTATTAATAAGCTGGTCATCATAAACCCATGTTGCAGTACCGTTCTTGAAATTATTAATTTCCTCTTCTGTATACCAATTAGTATATTGGAAAATAAGGTTTTGAGCAACATTGTATACTAAGTTTGTTTTATACTTCGTATCTGTAAAGCCCAAAAGGTTACCAATAATTTTGTATACGTCAAGGTTTGCAACATTGCCGAGAGTACCAAGATTAAAGTTACCTCTAAGCACCTGGCCTAAAATATCAGCGCCGTTATAGTCGCAAGAAAGGTTTTGGAAAATACCGATTACGCTTCTTAAAATATCAGTTGAAGATGCAGTTTCTCTTGTAATATTCCAATCCTTAGTAGCAACAGCCTTAAAGTTAAGGTTGCCGGCATCACCGAGTAAGTTACCGTATTGATTAAGAAGATCAGCGACACCCCTAAGTGTATAGAAAATTTCATCAACACTGTGAGTACGTACCGGAATGTCTTTCTTAATAAGACCAAAAGCATTAAGCTTAAGGGTACGGCTGTTGCTGTCCCATGTGATATACTGGGTAATACTTGATGGAAGGTTTTCAAGAAGCTTATCAATCTGCGGACCGTATTCGGAAAGCATCAAATCAGCATAGTCAAGTAAAGCTGTAGCTACCTGTTCATCGGAAAGAATAGCCCACGCCAAATCGTTATATTCGATTGACTCGTCGGCATATGTCTTTTCACTGCTCATAGTATCAGCATAAGCAGTTAAAGCACCGGTAAAGCAGGAAGCTGCCATAAGCACTGCCATAAATAATGCCAGAAGCTTATGTGAAAACTTTTTTGCCTTCGTTTTCATTTTTTACCTCCATTAAATTTAAAATAATTGAATAATAAAGTGTTAACATATTGCAGGGGAGCCTGTCACAATCTCTGACCATCAGGCAATCTGAATTAGACTGAAGGTCGGCAAAGCCAAACCGTTGCACCAAAAACTGCGCAATATGTGCTTTAAACACATTATAATTATTACATAAGGCAACAAAAAAGTCAATAAAGACAAACGACAAATGATATTTTTGTAACAATGTCCAAAAAAGCAAACTTATTATTGACACCTTGCACAAATTATTAACTAAAAGTTTACAATTTGTTTATAATTTAGCGCCAAAAAGCTCTTGATTTTCCGCAAGTAAAGCTATTGTACTTTACACAAAATTTACATTTGTAAAGATGTTTGCCTTTACAAATCGAACAGAATTTTACTCGACTTTATATGGATTATATTACGTTTTACAGTCAATTTTCTGTCGAATTATGTTTGTTAGACTTTTTATGTTGTATTGTCTATTTTGCAACTCTCTATCGTCAAAAATCAATGCGAAAATATGTGAAAATTCACAATAAATTCAAAATATGTTATAAAATTATTGACTTATAAGTTTTTATTTGTTATAAATATATTGTATTTGTTAATACGCGTGTGGATATCCTGCGCCTAAAAAGCAGTTTTTTGTGTAGAAACTGTGAACAAATACTGCTCGGCGCATTATCCAAAAAATGCGTTACCATACGACAAGTTCGTAAATCATATGTAAAGGAGAGAGAGATTTATATGAGAACGAGCAAAAAGATACTCAGCTTTTTCTTAGCTGTAGTAATGGTCGTGACCACATGCTCGGTTGGATTTACTGCGTTCGCCAAGAGTAATGACAACCCGCTTTGGAAAACGACAAATGTTGATGCCGATTCGGCATTCGACACACTTAACAAATTGGCAGACCAGCTGCCTTCCCTTCTCATGGGCATTGAGGCAATAAGCAAGCCTGTTTATGAAAAGGGTGCTAAAAAGTTAGGTAAGACCGCAGCGGAACTTACCACCAAAGAAAAAGAGCAAATCGTAAGTGAAACAACACTTCAGGATTTACTCGGCGTATTGCAGCCGACTCTTATCGGCGCACTTGCAAAGACAAGCCAGTCAGACTTTGTAACAAGTTATATTCAGAAAGGAATGGGTAATCCTGAAGATTATAACTACTTAAGCGGTTCAACGGGCGCAATTGATTATTTTTCACTTACTGCCCTTTGCTTAAAGTACAAAGACAACAAAGACTTATCTAAAGACACAAGAAATCAGCTTGACGAATGGTTATACGGTAAAGAAAGCGAACGTACCGTTTCAGGCTACAATGCCGCAGGTCAAACTATCAAGTTCTCAACAAACAGCCTTTGGTATTTAGCCGACCTTTATGCTCAAAAGATAAAGCAAGGTACAGACAGTGATAAGGTAGAAGCAATTGCTAAGCGTTATACCGAAGCTGTAAAAAGCGGTGCTGTTGAAACAGTTAAGCTTAACGGCGAAGCTATCGGTGACACTTATGATACTGCCACACTTTACCAGTTGAAGAACTTTGATTTTAAACTCACAGCTGATGAGCAAGCCGTTGTTAACAACTATATGGGCACACTTAACATTAAGTATGCAACATACGGCATCAACGTTAAGCTTAACGATTTGGCTGACGTTATTTACTACGACTTCGGTGTCGGTCAGAACTTCATCTCAGCAAGCGAATTTATCAGATTGATAAGCGACGGCGGTGCAACATTTAACCAAACAGTTGACAGCACATCGCTTTATCAGGTTCCTATGACATTTAAGGGCTTCACAGTAAGCGACACTGAAAACAATGTTTATGACACTGTTAAGGAAATCGCAAGAAAAGCTGTTGCCGCTAAATTAGGTGTTGCTGAAGATGCTTCTTTCGAGACTCTTGCACAAAAAGAGGGTATGACAACAGATTACCAAATTGAGTCATATATCGAATATTCATTATATATTCCTTGACTCTATCCGTATCAACATTAATAACCTTAAAATTCATTGTCATAGGCTGGCATTTCCCATCTGCCTCACGACCTTTGTTTGTTTCAAGCCCTGCAAGAAAAGCAAGGTCACAATCTCCGCTTGCATCAACAAACATTCTAGACTCTATACATCGTTTACCGTTTTTCCCATATACCTCAACAGAGTTTATTACGGCATTTTCGTATTCAACATCACAGACCACACTATGATAGAGAAGTTCAACACCGGCTTCTGCCATCATATCCTCAAGTTCAAGTTTCATTCCTTCAGCCGAAAACGGAGTAACTGTATATGTATAGCCCGTAGTATCAAAAATATGCCCCGGAGAGAACCCTTTATTCATTAATCTTTCTATAAGTTCATTCGTTACACCCCGAACAACTTGAACATCACCGGCATGAAACGTCATCATAGGTCCCGTACCACATGCTGTAAGTGTACCGCCTAAAAAGCCATATTTCTCAATCAATATAACACTTGCTCCACATCTTGCAGCTGCTATTGCTGCCATACAACCGGATATTCCACCTCCGATTACCGCTACATCATACATTTTTTACACCTCCAAATTTTATATGTTGTTCCTCGCCCCTTGCAGCACAAGTATCAATCTCCATACATACATACGGTACAAGTTGTATTATATTAATTCGTTCGCTCTTACTTATTATTTCTTGTGCACTGTAGTCAAGCTCTATATAAATTTTATCTTGTTTCTGTGTAATATCAGATATAGAAAGTTCAAGCGTTCCACAAGTCTGCGTGGTCATCACAATACAACGCCTATCACAACTTATCCCCCCTGCACTGTGCGTCTTATCTTTCAAAAACACCACTCCGGTTGTTCCATTCTTTTTTACACACTGTATTGAATCAGAATTCTCAATTATCCTTATTCCACTTTTTCTGTAATAATCATTTATTTCTTCTTCATGGCATTTTGGAATAACTATATATTCGTAAGAAACGTCTTTTACCTTTCTTCCGTGTTTAATCCACATTGTAAGATACCTTCCCTTGTAACTCTTACCATCTGATTTTATGCTCATATTATTCCAATCTCCGCTTCGTATCTCTCGAAAAATATTTACCTCCTGTTCCTCCGGGAAACAGTAGCCCACATCATGACTACCATCAAGATAAGCTCCTTTTATAATATAACCTTCACTTTCTTCATTACCATGTACTGTAAATCTCGAATTATCTGTTACAAGTCGATTTTCAATTATCGTTTCTACTTCACTTTCTTCTTCACTGTTTATACAACTTCCAAGACAAACCACTTCTTTATCGAAGAAAAACCACGATTTATTCGCTTTCAGACTATTTTCATTTGAAATCAACTTCATTGTGCATACACCGTTTTCCCCTATGCCGCATCCTCCTGTAAAATCACCTGCGGCATTAATATTAGGTTTTACTGTCGAGCCTCGTAAAACAGTTGTCCCTGGTAGGCGTTGTAAATCTATTGTTTGCCAAAAAAAGTCCGACTTTGGCTCATTTTTTTTATAAATGTACATCATACCGTCCGAGGTATGATGAGCATTTTGATTTTCATCGTTAATTGATTCATATGCTGCAGTCCGTTCTGAATGCATGGCAAGACCTATCTACTTTGGTTCATTACGGGTCTGAAGATGAACAAAACAGATCCTAATAATGAAAT
>OGWY01002920.1_pt1 | contig 11904 bp, 10 predicted proteins | sample 1576121 | NCBI WGS metagenome assembly OGWY01 (sample SAMEA3541543, study PRJEB24748) | human gut metagenome | biome: human gut; feature: human-associated habitat; material: faeces | place: China | collected 2012 | reverse complement strand
GTTTTATAGTGAAACTAATAAAAGTGAATATTAATTTTGAGTTGGAATATCTAACCTACTGATTACTGGCTAAACATTCACTAATAGTAGAAGTGAATATTATAAAGCAAGGACACTAAGTAAATAATGCCCTTACTTCATTCAACCTATATAAAAGGTAGTTGGGCTTCATCCAACACGCCACTGTCAACTATCCGTTTACAAAGTTCGTGTGATGCCTGATTCCTAAGGTCTGTACCATAGTCCTTACTACCAACCATGCGAATAATCTCTACTATGGTTTTCATTAATTCCTGCTGTAGTGTACGGTGGTAACACTTTGTACTTTCAGCAAACCTTTTAGGATTCCAACTATAATCGTTCAAGGCTCTTTCAAGTTCTTGCGCTGCCTTGTATTCGCGACTGCCTTCTATTACCATATTCCAAATATTTAAGAGGTTTATAAATAAAAAGAGCACCTGTATGGATGCTCTTTGTTTTTTCTGCATTTTAATGTACTACTTCATTGTAATAATCTTGTATATAGTCCAAATAATCATCAAGAAGAATACAATAGGTGAGATTGCACACGCAATAAAGTACATGATAATCCAAAATGTAACGACTACTAACGTTTGTAACATAAATCTTTGATTATTAATAAGTGATATAATAAAGAAAGGACACCTATACTTTATTATATAGATGCCCTTTTTCTGTATTTGACAATCCTGTATATTCTCAAATACCACTAACTAAGAAACCACTGATATTTGTCATCTATTCCACGTAAAACGTTGTTAATTCCAACACTGATTTCCGTTGCATTAACTGCCCGTTGCAAATAAGTGTCCACGTAACTGTTTTTGTTGGATTGGGTGAGCAAATTGTGAAAATCGAAAAGAGAAATAGCATTATCTTTCATTCCAAACGCTTCGTTGTGATAGAAGTCACGGCAAACACTGTTTATCTGGCTGTCAGTTATCAATAGTTTAGGTATTGATTTCTGATAACCAATTGGCAATGCTTGATAGCAACGACAACGACCAATGATTTGTGCAAACTGTGATTCACTAAGTGAAGTGTTGGATAAAGTTTGCATCAAATGGATTTCTTTGGCAGGATTGAAATTGTTAAACAAGTCAAGCACATTTCTATAGAGTTCACCAATATTTGAAACTTCCATAGAGAACTTAACTCCTTCTCCTGTGAGTACCTGATTGCTACAAATGCGAACACGCCACCCAATAAAGCAAGAGAATTTCTCCAAACCTTTTGTTGAACGATAGAGGTTCAAGTCTGAATAGTTCCTTACTCCACCCACGCACAATTCAAGTTTCTGCCCATTTATTGTCTCATAAATAGTTGGAATGGTAAAGGCAAAAGCAAGTCTTTGATAGAATTGTGTTTTTTCACATTCCAACAGTTCAGAAGCTTTCTTGCCCAAACTTTGGGGAGTTCTGCCACGTACAATATGACTGCAACGAATATCAGGCGCATTTACTGTCTCCCCTGCATAAAAAGAACTGGCTGCATCATGCACACATGATATAAAATCCTGATGTGCGATTGTCAACTCTTGGTTTGCCCATGTAGGTACAACGCATTGAGTTGTCAATTCTTCCAATGTAACGGGATTTGTGTTAGCATCTAAAAACGATACACTTGATTTAACAACAGGCTCTTCTACTACTATAGTTGCATCTTCTGCAAATTCACCAAAGTTTCTACTAGTTCTTTGTACTGGCATAATCTGTAATGTTGATTCCATAATCTGTAATTTATTAAGTTAATATTAGAAATTCCTCTGTCTGAAAGCTAAGCAAGCCACAATCAGTATTAATAATCCAATAAAGAACTGTGGCATTAAGACTACTGGCACAATTAGAATTATCCCAAACGTCAATAAAATCTTTAAATTCTCCATACGCATAATAATAGATTAGTAAATAGTGTATTTAAGGACAAAATGAGGGCTTGACATGAAGTACTATTCATTCACTTCTTTTTGTGCATCTTTATACGTAGGCATATACAAATCGTTGATAAGTCCGCACATTTCAGAAGTTCAAAAGGTTTGTGGGCTGAATAGCAATTCATGTTATCCTTTCTTTTTCCTAATGATTTGGTATGGGGGTGTTAGTAGTTTCACAGAAGCTTAGCGCACGATATACATCTGATGCGCTCACTGACAAATTAAATATTTCACTCTATAGCTGCATAAAGTCTAAATAGAAACACTTCCTCAAGAAAAGGGTCGGGGTATGAATTTCAAGTACCTATATTTTTGAATTCGGGGGATAAGATAGCTGTTGCGTGAGGGTGATACCGGAAATGCTTATAAATGCAAATAACTCCATATCCATAAGGCTTGGAGTTACTTATTATTGCATTATGAACACATGAAGACAGTTGATTCCGAGAGACTGGTATTTCTGAAGGAGGGTCTATAAAGTGGACATCTGCCAAATTTCCCCAGTCCTTATTAATTGAGTACACTGACTATTAATAAACCTTCCTTACCTTTAGGAGTGGCTCGGTCACAGTTAAAGTAGTTACGTAAGGTCTGTGCTGTGACCCGTTCTTGTGGGGCGATACCACATTCTTCATAAATCCGCTTGATTGTAGTCTTAATATCGGTCAACAAGTATCTACCGCCAACTTTGAAGTAATCGTGTATTAATTCTGTTACTTGTGGTGATTGACATTTGGCCTTATAAATTTCCAATTTTAAGGCATTTGTAATATATCGAAGTCTACGTACTTCTTCGATACCCAGGATTTCAACAGCTTCCACTATCAGAGGGTCAGATTTATAAATGTCCTTTCTAAACTCGTAATCGGATTCCGTTTCATAAGGTAGAATCTTCTCCAATATATCAACTATCACCTTCCGTTTAGACACAATAGACTTATTAGCATTACGAAGTTGTAACCATTCAATATTACCTGCTTTATATAAATAAGAAGCTCTAAATGCGGAGAAATACTTCATCAGCACTTCATCGGTATAGGTTGTAAATAAGGTATCTTCACTTAAATACATATTTCTTACCATTACCTCATCTACATAGTTATCAACCGCACAATAGGATTTATTATTGTGTCTGTCTAGGAATTGATTGAATGGAGAGGTCTTTAGCAAAGTACGAAATGCACATTGACTTCCATTATCAATGGCGTTACCTAGTTCTCTTCGTATAAAGTTATAATTGATTTCATAAATCTCCACTTCACGCAATACTTCCTCCTTACTTCTATATGTATAATCGGTGAATGTGTTAGTTATATGTGTAATGTAATTGACACCGTTTCTGAATCTGCCAACTATCTGTATCATATCAGAATAAGGGTCTAATACAGTGTGTTCAACTAAATTTACATCGGACAGCATGATTAAATCCGGTTTACATTCCAATTCTATATCCATACCTGCATAAAACCTACTTGTAAAGAAATTAAACTTCCTCATCCGTTTAGGCTCAAACCTTGAATAGGCGTTCTTGAAGTTAAGAGAGTACTTTAGTTTTCGAACACTCTTGTTTGCACAGAATACTGTTGATTCTTCAAGTATGCCTGTCTTCTCCATGAGAGCATAGATAGTATCTGTGGAATTAAGGAATACGCAGATGCAATCGTTCTTTGAATCCCTTACTGTTACCTTGAATCGTTCCAGTGTGTTGTTGGTGTATTGAATGTGTATATCCTTGTCATAGGAGAACTGTGGTTCAATTACTAATCTCTGGAAGTCATTGAATCGTGGGTCTGATAGTTCAAGAGGTGTGGCAGATACCAGTGCTTTACCTTTGAATTGGAAGAAGTCGTCCAGTGGTAGATAAATGCCTTCTCTGTAATCCGCATCCTTCACAAGTTTATGTGATTCGTCTATCAACATGAAGCATTCACTGTACATATACATATCCAGTTCTTCAAATGCCTTCTTTACCTTATGAAATGATTCGGGGGTTACTAGGAATTTGCAGTACTTATCTTTGGAAGCAAGAATGTACTCCTTGACATCATCTACTCCAACCTTATCAATCACTCCTATCAGATTATCGTGAGTATGCTTGGGGTCATTGCATTTGCATTGGATAGTCGATACGTTCGGTTGAATTATTATAGAATGGCGTTTGGCTTTGATTTCACCATAAGTCGCACCCAATCCTGTCAGAGTTTTACATAAAATCGTATCGGTCGGTATCTCTTCAAGAATAGTGGTCAAATAGGGTATCTTGTCGCCTTTAGTTTTATATAGTTTAATAGCTTTAGTTACCATAATGATATATCTTTAAAATTACAGGTTTGAGAAATAGGGGAGAGAGCTACCGGTAAACTCTCTCCTTTGGTTTGATTAAAGCAGTTTCTTATCTGCCAAATAGTCCATTAGTTCATCGGTATGTTCAAGGCGGAAGTACATTCTTCCATTAGGGAAGTTGAACACCGCATTTACATAACCGTAAACGGTTCGGAACAGTGGAGCGATTTGGGGTGTGAATCCTTCATCAATCAGAAGTTTGAACAGGTCAGTTGTGAAGTCCTGGCCCTCTTCATTAGGCTCTACCTCATTTGCTCTTACCGTGTCCTCATTTACTGTACTATTATTAAGGTAGCCAACAAGCAGACTAAGAAGAGACTGATTCACTCTAACCTTGAAACGGGCTACTTTCTTGGTTTCGATGCCGAATGCCGGATAATTGTCTTTGTCCGTGTAGACACTAACCACAATGGATTCACCGTTATTCACTCTTGAGAGTAATTCTCTATACGCACTCTCATTATCGTAGGTTGCACTTTTAGGCGTGCCCAAACCATTTAAATTAAATGTTGCCATAAAGCTTAATTTAATTAAAGTTAATAAATAATGTAATCGAGAGTGGTGCACCGCTTGTCTCTGAATTACGATGCAAATATCGGTAGAAAGCTGAATATAAGGGCGGAGAGATTGGGGTGATTCATTTGGATTATGAATTAATTTCCCCCCAATTTAAAACAGGGTGTATTATCTTATTTGTTGGGTCTTATTAGTTCCTTTATACGGTCTCTCTTAGCCTTGTTGATTCGATATTGATTCTCATAACTGGAATAATCATTGGAGAAATACCCTAAGAACATGAGGGTGTCATAGATAAAGCAGGCAGGTTTTGTCCCTACTTGAGTACGTGAAGGAAGTGGTTTGACGAATCCCCTCTGTATCAATCTTTGATATAAATGATTGACTACGGCAATGGAGTTATCTTCAAGTATCATCATTTCCTTGTCTCTTATCTGTTGAAGATTACTCTTGTTAATGGAGACAGGTTGCGGGTTATTAGCAGCATAGGTATAGATATTCTTATCCTTTTTATAGATAAAGCTATTAGGAGGAGTTGGGGAAGTCCACATAATAAAAGAGGTGTACTCTTCTAACTTACGTTTCTCTTTTAGATACTGAAACAGTTTCTCTTGTATGACGTTCTCAATGAAGCTCTTCTCATCAGCCTTTAAGGTTTGACGGTCATTCGTTTCTAACACAAACTTAACACTTTCCGCTCTCTTGAAGAGTAGCAGTAAATCACATAGTTGAATTAGTTTGTGGTCACAAACGGGAAGGTCATAACAGTTGAGTAGATTCTTAAAGATGTCAGGATTCAATTCCTTTACAATTCGGTATTTTTGAGCACATTCACAAATATTCTCTCTTATTGCTTCAATTGTTTGTGAGACTGTTGAATAATCAACTTGTTCCTGTAATAAGGCAGAACCTTTATTGGTAATCTTGATGAGAGCTAATAAATACTCTATAAGGTCGGTAGATATGTTTAATTGGTCTTCGTATGTTACTTTAATCATGGCTTTATCTCCTTATAGGGCAAATATATAAATAAAATCCCACCTGCAATAATTACAAGTGGGATTAATTGAAGGTACTATAATAAGTTCTTCATTGCATCATCTATCTGTTCGTTATCGAAACTATCAAGGTATATTTGTGTTGTTGCTAAATCAGAATGTCCTAACGCTTCACTTATTAATGCAATATTTACTCCTGATTTCTTCAATACAGTCGCAAACGAGTGACGAGCTACATAAGTAGTTAAGTTAATATCAAGTCCTGATTGTGTAGCTATTAATTTAAGATTACTGTTAACCTTACTTAATATCTTATGGATTCTATTCTGTTTCTGCAATGCTGTCTTATGTACCTCTACATTTAGAATGGGAAATAAATATCCATGACTATCAGGGGCATACCGTTCAATTATTCTTAAAGCTGCGTCAGATAATCCCAACTTAATAAGCTTACCTGTCTTCTGCCGTATATAATGTAACCTTTTGCCGTCAACAATGTTCTTACTTGTTAAATTGGCAATATCAGTAAAATTGATTCCACCACATAAATAACTAAACATGAATATATCCTTACTTAATTGTACGTATTGTCGCTTACCAACAGAAGATATATCGGCTGTCAGCTTCATTATATCAGCTTTGGCTATAGCCCTCTTCTCTGTGCTGACATCAAATTTACCAATCTTGTATTCATTGAATGGATAGTCTGATTTACGTGCATATTTATTCTCAATAGCTTTATTATATGTACTACGTAAAGTACGTAACATCAAACTCATAGTTGTCTCTTTGTTACCTTTAGAACGTAACCATTTCTCATAATTACAAAGCCATGAAGGGTTAATTGCGCTGAATGGAATATCTAAATTACCTTTAGTGAAGGTATAAAGAGAATTATATGAAGATTTATAAATGAGTCTATTGCCACATTTACTCTCATTTGCATATTGTTTTATTAAATCCTGATAGAACTCACCAACTGTCTTATGTTTAACTGTCTTATCTGTATCATTGAGAAGAAGCATATTGGCGGTATACTCCCTGTCATCTGATTTTAATTCTAACATTCGTTGCTGAAGTTCTGCCTGCTTATTGAGGATTATCTTTTGAATGTATTCTCTATTTGGGCAACTAGGTTTAAGCCTATTTCTAGTAAAGTCCCAATACTTAACAGGAATAGAAATTCCCAAACTCTGATACTTCTTCTTACTATCTTTACAGATACGTAACATTAATGGTACTTCTCCATTTGCAAGCGTCTTCCACTTACAACATACGACGTTAATAGTTGCATTCATGACAAATTTTGGTTGAACTCTTGGTTGAACTTTAGTCAGTTCAACCACCGTTTAACGTCTTATTCTATAAACAAAAATCAGGTAGTCATTTTAAGATAACTGCCTGATTTTCAAATGAGCGGTAAACGAGGCTCGAACTCGCGACCCCCAGCTTGGGAAGCTAGTGCTCTACCAACTGAGCTATTACCGCATATTTATTGTGTTTCCCGACTTAAAAGCCTTATGAAACGGTGATGCAAAGGTAAACATAATTTTTATATCTCAAATAAAATCACAGAAATTTTAATGAAAGAAAAAAGTAATATCAAAGTTGCTTTTACTCTTTTGTTTTGATGAAAAAAGGACTGGAACCGAAAGAGCGTGAACAAACCTCTCTTTTCATCTGTTAGAATATCTCAAATTCAGATATAACCTAACCAGTATGAAAAAAAATAAGCGACTTTGTATACTATTGACTTTGTATTTTTCCATCGGTCAGATAGATGCACAGATACCATTAAGTTTCGAAGAATCACTGCATCTGTTGAATCAAGGAAATCAGAGTCTGAAAATAGCAGATAAGAGTATTGAGATTGCGAAGGCTGAACGTGATAAGTTGAATGCTTTTTGGTATCCCAGTCTTCAGTCTACAGGTGCGTTTGTACACATGTCGGAGAAGATCGAAGTTAAACAGCCTTTATCGCAGTTTACCGATCCGGCTAAAGACTTTGTACATTCCATTATTCCGGATGACCAGATCATTTCGTCTATACTGGATCAAATTGGGGCAAATACCCTTATATTTCCTTTGACTCCAAGAAATTTGACAACTGTTGATTTATCAGCCGAGTGGGTACTCTTTTCCGGTGGTAAGCGTTTTCATGCCACCAACATCGGAAGAACGATGGTTGATCTGGCACGGGAAAGTCGGGCACAGGTATCGGCCAATCAGCAAAGTTTATTGGTTGAAAGCTATTACGGGCTTCGACTGGCACAACAAATTGTGACGGTTCGTGAAGAAACCTACAACGGATTAAAGAAACATTATGAAAATGCCTTGAAGTTAGAGGCAGCAGGAATGATTGACAAAGCAGGAAGGCTTTTTGCCCAGGTAAATATGGATGAAGCCAAACGTGCATTGGAAGCTGCGCGAAAAGAAGAAACAGTAGTGCAAAGTGCCTTAAAGGTTTTGCTGAATAAAAAGGATGCAGATGCCAATATCATTCCTACCTCTCCCCTTTTTATGAATGATTCATTGCCACCTAAAATGCTATTTGATCTTTCAGTAAACAGTGGGAACTATACACTCAACCAATTACAGCTGCAGCAGCATATTGCCAAACAAGAAGTGCGGATTGCTCAAAGCGGCTATTTGCCGAATATAGCCCTTTTTGGAAAACAGACCTTGTATTCGCATGGTATTCAGAGTAATTTATTACCGCGTACCATGGTAGGCATTGGTTTTACATGGAACCTCTTTGACGGACTGGATCGTGAAAAAAGAGTGCGGCAATCAAAATTAACGGAACAAACTCTGGCTTTAGGCCAGATGAAGGCCCGTGATGATCTGGCTGTTGGGGTAGATAAGCTTTATACGCAGCTGGAAAAGGCACAGGATAATGTAAAAGCTTTAAATGCAACGATTGCTTTAAGTGAAGAATTGGTACGCATCCGAAAGAAATCATTTACAGAAGGGATGGCAACTTCTACCGAAGTTATTGATGCTGAAACCATGCTTGCCAGTGTAAAAGTGGCTCGCCTGGCAGCATATTATGAATATGATGTGGCACTAATGAATCTACTCTCGCTTTGTGGCACACCGGAACAATTTGCAAACTATCAACCTAAACCGTAACAAACAATGAAACCAACTAGTAAAACCCTATCATGGGCTTTTGTCATCATTCTTCTGGCTGTCGGTATTTTCACCGGCTTGGGAGTTATATTAATGCATAAACAGCCGCTGGTCTTGCAAGGACAAGCTGAAGCAACAGAAATCCGTATCAGTGGGAAACTTCCCGGCCGTATCGACACTTTCTTCGTTCAGGAGGGAGACTGGGTACACCGGGGAGATACTCTTGTCGTCATTAATAGCCCTGAAGTACATGCCAAGTATCAACAAGTGAATGCCTTGGAACAGGTGGCAGTACAACAGAACAAGAAAATAGATGCCGGAACCCGTCGTCAGATCGTGGCTACTGCACTGCAATTATGGAATAAAACGAAGAGCGATCTTACTCTCGCCCAGACAACTTACAACCGTATTCTTACTTTATATAAGGACAGTGTCATTACTTCTCAAAGAAAGGATGAAGTAGAAGCTATGTATAAAGCGGCTGTAGCAGCCGAACGTGCTGCCTATGAACAGTATCAGATGGCTGTAGATGGTGCACAAAAAGAAGATAAAGCGTCTGCTGCCAGCATGGTGGATGCTGCTCGAAGCACAGTGGATGAAGTCTCGGCTTTGCTGGTCGATGCTCGGTTGACCGCTCCGGAAAACGGTCAGATAGCAACAATCTTCCCTAAACGTGGAGAGTTGGTTGCACCGGGAACTCCCATTATGAATTTGGTGGTGGTGGATGATATACATGTTGTTCTTAACGTGCGGGAAGATCTGATGCCGCAATTTAAAATGGACGAAACATTTGTTGCGGATGTGCCCGCTATCGGTAAAAAAAATATTGAATTCAAAATCTATTATATTAGTCCGCTAGGCAGTTTTGCTACCTGGAAATCAACCAAGCAAACCGGAAGTTATGACTTACGTACCTTTGAGATTCATGCCCGTCCAACCCAAAAGGTGGATGACTTGCGTCCCGGCATGTCCGTGTTATTGACTTTAGATTAATCGACATCAAATAAACCAGAGAATGGATGAATCACAAACATATTCCCCTTTTCGTTCCGTACTGCTCAGAGAGTGGTGGCGAATGACTTCACGGCGCCTTTATTTTGGTGTCTGCATTGTCTTGCCATTGTTCACCCTTTTCTTTATGGCTACGATCTTTGGTAACGGACAGATGGAAAACATTCCTATTGGTATTGTCGATCAGGATAATACTGCTACTTCCCGGACGATAGTCAGGAATATTTCTGCCGTACCAACTTTTAAAGTGACAAAGCATTTTGTAAATGAAGCAGCTGCCCGTGAATCTGTGCAAAAGAAAGAGATTTATGGATATCTTTCCATACCTCCCCAATTTGAACAGAATGCGATTACCGGAAAGAATGCAACACTCTCCTACTATTATCATTATGCATTAATGTCGGTAGGTGGTGAGTTGATGGCGGCATTCGAAACTTCCTTAGCTCCGGTGGCTCTTTCTCCTGTGGTGATGCAAGCGATGGCACTCGGAGTAGAACAGGATCAGATTACCACCTTTTTATTACCCGTACAAGCTAATAACCATCCGATATATAACCCTAGTCTGGATTATTCGGTATATTTAAGTCAGCCCTTTTTCTTTGTGCTGTTTCAGGTTTTGATTCTGTTGATTACCGTGTATGCGGTTGGCATTGAAATCAAGTTCCGCACAGCAGATGATTGGCTGGCGACTGCAAAAGGCAATATAGTGACAGCTGTTTTAGGTAAATTATTACCTTATACCATTATATATATACTGATAGGATGGTTGGCTAATTACGTCATGTTTGGTATTTTGCATATTCCTTTTCAGGGGAGTTGGTGGTTAATGAATATCATGACTGTGCTTTTCATCATTGCAACACAGGCTTTAGGGCTGTTTTTATTCTCGCTGTTTCCGGCAATATCGTTGGTTATAAGTGTAGTTTCTATGGTAGGTTCTCTGGGGGCTACTTTGTCCGGAGTAACCTTTCCGGTTCCCAATATGTATCCGTTGGTGAGGGATGCTTCCAATTTGTTCCCTGTCCGTCATTTTACGGAAATGATGCAAACCATGCTCTATGGAGGCGGTGGGTTTATCCATCTTTGGCCGTCGGCTGTGATACTCTGTATCTTCCCGTTGCTGGCCCTGTCGCTGCTTCCTCATTTAAAACGAGCTATAGAAAGTCATAAGTATGAAAACATTAAGTAAGTTACAACAGTTGTCATTCATCATTCGTCGTGAATTTCTAGCTATCAGTACCAGTTATGCGGTTTTACTGGTGTTGATGGGAGGAATCTTCGTTTACGGGTTGCTCTACAATTATATGTATGCACCGAATATTGTAACCGATGTACCTGTTGCCGTAGTCGACAATTCGCACAGTGAATTGAGCCGTGATTTTATCCGTTGGCTGGATGCTACTCCCCAAGCAGAGATTTTTAGTCAGGCTATGGACTATCACGAAGCAAAAGAATGGATGAAAGAAGGCAAAGTACAGGGAATACTCTACCTGCCTCATGATTTTGAGGAACGGGTGTTCCGGGGAGATGAAGCCGTATTTTCCCTTTATGCAACTACTGATGCCTTCTTGTATTTCGAAGCTTTGCAAGGTGCTTCTTCACGTGTCATGCTGGCTATTAATGATAAATACCGGCCAGATGAAGCAGTGTTTCTTCCACCACAAGGATTGCTCGCCGTAGCTATGGCGAAACCGATCAATGTGGAAGGCACTGCACTCTACAATTATACCGAAGGATATGGTTCCTATCTTATTCCGGCAGTCATGATGATTATAATTTTCCAGACCTTGCTGATGGTTATTGGTATGGTGACCGGAGAAGAATACAGTAGTAAAGGAATCCGTGCATATACTCCTTTGGGGTATGGCTGGGGAGTTGCTATTCGTATAGTGGCAGGAAAAACGTCCGTATACTGTACTCTTTATGCCATCTTTGCCTTTTTTCTATTAG
>OGWY01002913.1_pt1 | contig 11924 bp, 12 predicted proteins | sample 1576121 | NCBI WGS metagenome assembly OGWY01 (sample SAMEA3541543, study PRJEB24748) | human gut metagenome | biome: human gut; feature: human-associated habitat; material: faeces | place: China | collected 2012 | reverse complement strand
TACAGACACTACGGCATCTATGGTGCTACAGAAATGCGTTTTATTTACGATGATGTGACAAAAGAGGAGTATGCCGCTTCTTTGATGTCATATCTTAGAAAACGTTTCAAAACGGTTTATCCATTTGACCTGCCGGATGTTCCAAAGGCATTTGACGGACCGAATGACATCCATCTGACGATGGACGAATTGGCAGAACTGCCTGAGATAAACAAATTTTATTTCAGCCATTTACAAAAATCTGTCAGGATATTCGCAACCGAATGGTGTGTTAAGTATTCTGCTGAGCTTGCTCAGAAAAAGTATCCGGGCCTTACAACACAGCTTGGCAAAATGTATGTCCGCATGAGAAAGTGGACAAATTACGCTGTTGACTTATGCGACAGCAATGATGTTATTGTTAACACATTCTGGAATGAGTCTGGCCAGCTGTTTTCATGGGAGACCATTAATCATCTGAAAAGGATTTTTGGCTATCCTGAAGAACCTGAATATAGTGAAAATTATATTCAGAAGAAAGTTGTTGACAAAGCACGCAGGAAAGAAGAATTAGAGACTCCATTTCTTGAGTTTATGGAGAATACTGGTCTCAGAAAAATCAGCATCACTAAGCTTGAGAAAGAACTGGACCTTACCTTTGATGCACAGACGTCTTTTAATAAAGAAGAATTTAACTGCATCAAAAAGTGGTTCATGAGCTGCAAGAAAACTAGAATCTGTAACGGGTATTTTGGCAAGGCTCCGGACAGTCTTGTAAGAAGCTATAATTGCAAAGGTCATGACCTTTTGGTTGCAGTCCTTTCTGATATATCCAAATTTAAGGATATAAGTCCTGTTGTTAAGACAATGGCAGCAGAAGGGCTTAAAGCAATTGCGTAAATAAAAAAGAGGGACATTTGCTGTCTCTCTTTTTTTTGACTATATTGTTTTTATTTCAGGTTTTGCACTATTTTCAAAATGAATACCTTTATTCTGTTCAATAAGCAGACCATAAATTGTATCAGGATTTTTCTCAGCCGATTTTATTACTTCCATCAGTTTTATTATCCTGTATGGTATTTTGTTTTTGGCTCCTGAGAATTTAAGAATTACTTCCTTAAGCAGTGCAATAGTATTCTTGTCAGGGATATTATTTTTACATATAAGCTGGATATTAAATCTGTCTTTGACATATCCCCATTTTAAGCCAAAAACATGTTTTATGTCCTGAAAATTCCTGACAATTAAGTTTGTGCAGATTTTTGTTTTTATGCCACTGAGTTCAGGATGCAAAATATAATATAAAGCATCTGCATAGTTCCAGCTTTCATTGAATACGATATAAACTTTTTCCGGCAGAAAAGCTCTTGTTAATGCGGTTTTTATACAGTAGCTGTACATGAATATAAATATCTGCCATGTTTTATTGTCCAGTGTTTCATGCTCACGATTAGATGCTGCCATAATAATAGTCTTTTCCTGAGGTTTGGATGTAAAATTATCTATTAATCCATCATCTGCTGACAGGATATCTGTAATCTGCTGGTTTAAATAGCATTCTGTTCCAAGACAGATTTCATTCATAATCTTTTTGTAAGTGTTAATATTGTTGTCGCAGAGCTCCATAAATAATGACCAGTAATATGATACTGAACTGTTTTCTTTTATGTTTTCAGCTTCCTGTACGTATTCAAGCAGCATATGTTCATCATCTTTGCATTCCTTTATAAGATCAAATGCTTTTAACAAATCAGCATCATCAGTGCTTTTATTAAAGATTTTTATACAGATAATAGCAGTAGCAAGAGCAAATGCAGCAGCTTTGCGCGACCTTTTTAGTTTTGCATATATATTCTCATCTGCTCTAATTGCGTCAGATATTTCAGAATTACTCTGTTTTATGAGCCCCATACAGAATGTTACAATATCCATTTCTGACTTCAGATACTTTACCGGATTAAATTTCATACCGATTATTATCTCCGGTGTTATGTATACAGTTTTATTGTCTGACTGTATTTCATTATCAGTAACAATAAACGCTCTTGCATTTTTATCAGAAATTCCTGTAAACAGAGTATTCATGTATTTTTCGTTTGAGAAACATGCAGTATTATCACTTGTCTGCGGTATAATTGTTATAGTATTTTGGTTGAATAATTGCGTTTTCATGTAAAATCCTCCTTTATATGAAGATGGGTTTTGCTTACAGCGGGCAATATTGCCCGTTATTTATCAGAACCCATCTTCATTGTATGAAAAATAACAGGAGAAAATAATAATGATAATTTTAATTGTAATAGCAGCAGTAATAATAATATTCAATATATACAAATTGCGTAAAAGACAGCAGGAAGATCTTCCTACTTATGAACAGGTTGGAATGATTGTCATAACGATATTGTTTGTAATACTGGCATTTAAAGAATATTTTAAATTATAGGAGAGTCGCAATGTTTTCATTGGTGTGCAGTATTTTAATTTTTTATATAATATACAAAAGATATATTGCCAGCGGACATTTTAACAAAGATACAGCTGACTTTTACAGGCGAAATGGAATGCTGTCAAAAGATGATTTGTTAATGGGTTTATTTTTAGTATCAGGTGTCAGTGATTTTATAAGTGTTTTTACTGAGACAAATTTAATTGAAAAAGTTTGTACATCAACAGCTGGATGTCTTATGTTTGCAAGTGCAGGAATTATATATATAGTGAAAAATTGTGATTAAAAATAGGAGAAGAAAAACTATGTTTAATCTCAAAGGAAAACTAGGCCGTGAAATTATGACTGCAATTAGAAATACACCGCCCAGTGACCATTCCAAATTAAATAAGCTGGCAGAAGAAGGAATAAAGTCTGTGTTAGCTAAGAGAAAGAAAAATGATTGATTTTATACGTTCATTTACTAGAATCCATCTTTATTGTATATAAATATTACTATTTTGGAGGAAATAAATAAGTATGAAGAATATATTTACACATCGCAAGTTGCCGAATTATCCATATTATGATATTCCAAAAGCAAAATGCAATATTGTAATAGGCAGTGCAGGTATGGGAAAAACAGCAGGATATACAAAACCTGTATTATGCAATGCAAAGCCGGGAACCTCTTATATTGTTACTGGAATGTTTGAGAATAGTTTTTCTGTTCCAAACAAGAATATTCGTCATAATTATTCCCATAAAATAAAATATTTTAATTTTAACGGCAGAAACAATTCATTTCATTACAATCCACTGAGATACATTGAAAACGCACAGGATGCTATGGAACTGGCACAAATCATGTTGGATTCAGCATCATTGGCAAGTGGAAAAGGATTTTCTGTTATCAAGTATCTTAAAGAAGAATTACTGGCAGCACTTATTTTGTATATCTGTGAAGAATATAAAGATGACTGGAGTATGAGAAATCTTGCAGAGTTGGACAGTCTATTTCATTCATCGTTTATCTGCCAGAATGGATTTGATAAAATTAATGCTGACAACGAAGCAGGTAAAATATATTCACATGTGAAAGAGATTTGCAGTTCATCTTTTTTAGACAAGCTCTTTTATGAGTTAAGTGCCGATATTATGTGTCTGAAATTAATTGATAAATATGATATTTTGAACGATGATAATTCTTTTACAGATGTAATTGATTTTGAGGACATATATAAGGAAGATACAATTATAGTTATTAATAAAAATCTGAATGATATAATTAATTCTTTTACTTATACATTTATCGTATCAGTATTTGTGGATCAGGCCATGAATTCGTGCAGAAAAAGGCAGGAGAGCAATAATAAAGTAAGATTTGTTCTTGATGAATTTCAGTATCTTTATATTCCAGACCTTAAGGATAAGATTAAAACTGTCACAGGAAACGGTTGTGAAATTGATATTATGATCCAATCGTTTAATCAAATTGATGACGCGCTAAAGATTATTGATTTTTGTGATAATATCATTTGTATGGGAACGATGGATCATGATGCTGCTAAACTTGTTTACGTTTTATCAGATATTGACGTATCCACGTTAAGTGCATTAAAATGTATTGTAATTGAAAAGGACAACAGAACTACGCAGATAACTTCATACAGTAAAGATAAAGAGTTCATTTATTAGCAAAAAAAAATACAGTATCATAATTAAATATGATACTGTATTTTTTATTCATCCAGAAGCGTTCTGTTTTCTTTTTTCTTCTTCTCATCATTTTTCACATATCTCATGGTAGTGCTGATATTTGCATGTCCCAGTACACTCTGAGTGTATACTAAATCAAGACTTTTATCATATACTTTTGTGGCGCATGAGCTTCTAAGAGAATGCGCATGAAAATTTGTCACTTCAGGAGCTGCAATCTTTGCGTATTTTTTTACCATTATTTCAACGCTTCGTACAGATAATCTTGTGCCTTTCTTTACGCCTTTTGTTGACACGAACAGAGCATCTTCATCATCCGCAATACCAAGTGTTTCCTTCATATTTTTACGTACATCGAGCCAGTCCAAAAGTACATTCTCAGTTGTATTATCAAAGTACACAATATCTTCATTTCCACGTTTTCTGATGATTTTGAAACAATGTTCATCAGTATTAATGTCGTGTACATCGAGAGAAACAAGCTCTGATACACGTATTCCGGTATGCAGTGCGAGAGTGTAGATAGCAAGATCTCTTGCTGACGTAATTACCCTTGAAGCTTCCTGCTTTGCACTAATTTGTTCTGAACCGCCAAGAATTGTGTCATATATTGATTCAGCCTGTCTGTCTGTAAGGGCAATGGGAATAGTTTTATCGACCTTTTTCTGTCTGATTTTAAGAACAGGAGCCTTGTCTACGATATCATTCTCAAGAAAATAATTGTATAGAGAACGGAGAGCGCTTAAGTAATTGTTTCTGGTAGATGACTTTGATGGCACAATATATTTGCCAGTTTGCATTCTGGCATCAAGTTCTTCCTTTGAAACTGCACCATATTTCTGTATATGATTTAGAAATTCCTCAAAATCAGCCTTTTTGAGCCTGTCTAAATCTTGAACTGTAAACTGCTCGATTGAATCATATTTCTTGTTAAAGTAAACATTGTAATCGAGCAGCCACATCAGGAAAAACTGTATACGCTGTAAGTAGGCTAACTGTGTTAAAGGCTTTGTGTAACCAGCTATTGATCTGATATAGCCTGCACAGAAATCAGGCAGTATCAATTTTAAATTGTATATCTTTGCTTCAGTTTCAGCATTTTTCTGGTCTTTATATTCGCGGGCCATATAGTTTCCTCCATAAATGTAATCTGTTTTTATAAAGTAATTATAACAAGAAATCTCATTTTTTACAATACATGATGTAGAGTGCAATGATTTACAATATACTATATATAGAAGTAAATTAAGCCAAAAACCCCATATATAGTACTTAGGATATATATTTATTCGCATAATCGAAATTATGCGAATAAATAAAAATATATAACTACTACTATTGTCTTCGTCTCTACTTATCTTTTACAGGAAGTTTTTGCCAACTTAATATACTAAATTACTTGTGAACAAATCAAATAATGTTTTATGCAAAAAAAAAGAAAGCAATTCGTTCACGCTTCCTTTTCTTTATATTTCTTTGTTAAATTTCTCATAAGTAGTCCGACCATTGTAATTATTATTGCGGCATCAATATCTGCCAGCAAATGTTTTGCCATCATAAAACCTGTTTTTATTTGCCTGCATACGTTATTCATTATGACTATATTTCCTACGCAAAATATCATTAAAACAAAATCTGTACAGACAAGTATCATTTTTAATTTTGATATGCACTCATTATTTATGCAGACTCTTGTGTAAGCAAATAATCCTGTCAGTCTCAAAATAATGGCAGCAAAATTATACTGCATCTGCCATGATGTAAACAAAACTAACGCTATCAATATAAACTGCAGTGCTGTTGCAGACTTTTCATCAACTTTCATACTACTACCACTCTTTTGCGTTTCTTATTATTCCAAATATGAGTGAACTACTCAGCTACAAGTAACCGAGCTTCCTGCTTCAAACCACTACTGCCTGTTAACATATATACCATGCTAACAGGTCTTACACAGTGTCCACAGGCGTTAGGTTTCGGCAGTCCCTGCCGTACCATTGTTTGTATTAACGATCAAGAATATTAAGCTGCTGATGACATTAACAGTCTTAGCCCTTCTCGTTTAATATTAATAGCCGCATTATGATCACGATCCATAACAAGACCACAGCTACAACGCATTGTTCGATTATGGGTATCTTTCATTTCAGGATGAATAGCACCACACCTGTGGCATAACTGACTTGATGGATACCACTTACTGACTTTTACGAAAAGCTTGCCACGTTCAGACAGTTTATACTCCAGCATTGTAAGAAACATGCCGTTGCCATTGTCCATAGTGGCTTTTCCGTTACCAAATCCCTTATTGGCCATGGCCCTCATGTTAAGTGTCTCTACGCATACAACGTCATACTGATTGGCTATCTCAGTTGATATTTTATGCAGATTGTCAAGTCTTTGGTTGACTATGTGACGATGGATCTTATTAACTTTCTGTAACTGTTTCATATAGTTCTTGGACTTTGTTTCACCTTTACGAGAGCCTACCATACGAGACAGTTTACGCTGCGCTTTGGCAAGCTTTTTATGGCTTTCACGGTAATATTTATGCTCTGTTCCAACGTTCCCGTTGTCGTCAACATATAAACCGTCTGATGCGTAATCCAGTCCTATAGCATTGGCTGTATCTGGAACATAGGTACACGTTGGTGCCTCATATTCAAACAGGACCGAAACGTAAAACTTTCCATCACTATCTTGTGAAATGGTAGCTGATTTGATAATCCAGTCAGGTTCCGGCTGACGATGGATTTTAGCCTTTACAATGCCAACCTTAGGTAATTTAATACCGTTTTCAAATAACCTGATAGTAGTTCCCTGATTGTTTGTTGTATAGGCCTTTCTACTGTGTTTTGCTGACTTGAACTTTGGAAACCCGGTTTTCTTTTTACGGTTTTTATCGAAATGGTTCTTAAATGCCTTTTGTAAATCAAGTTGTTTATTAGCCAGTGCGAGACTGTCAACCTCTTTAAGGTACGGATATTCCTTTTTATACTTGGCAGGTGTTACTGTGGCAAACTTGCCAGTCTGTTTATAACTCTCTATCTTTTCAGCAAGCATGAGATTATATACCTTGCGGCAGCAGCCAAAGGTCTTTATAAACAGTTCACGTTGTTCAATTGTAGGATATAAACGGTATTTAAAAGCTCTATTCATAACTGACAATTCTTTTGCCTTTCTATATATTTAAGGATATTTTATTCTTTTCTGAGCTGTCTGCTCGTTTTATTTTGTACGGGATGTATATGGATTTTGTAAATTTACCGCAAAAAAAGAGAGCCATACATAAGTACAGCTCTTTTTTTTGTTTACTTGGAAACTTTCTCAAGAATTCCCTTGACGAAATCACTTTTGAGAAAAGTTTCTGTGTCCTCATCATATTTGGCATTATAACGATGCCAGTAATCACGATGAGTCTGCACTATTTTCTCAGAATCATGTTCCATCAGTGCAGAGAATGGGACGTAAAGACTGGTTACAGAATATCCTGCTTTGTCTGGATTCTCAAAGTATATCCAGTCATTATAAGTATCAACATCATAAATGCTGACCTTATATTCTGCTACCCATGGACATCTGTTCAAGAGGATTTCCCTTGTAACATCATGAGCACCGGATACATTCTGATACTGATTTGCTACCAGATATACAGAACCCATTTCTTGTCTTTCACGGGACCAGCCGCCACGGCATTCAGTAAATTTGCCTCTTTCATGCCTTAAAAATATTCCTATAGGACACTCTTCTGACATGGTGCGAACCCACTGCTCAGACGTAAGATCTCGCTTACCCATGTTGTTTTTTACAGCAGTTTGAATCTCTTCGTCAGAAAAATACTGACTGAGATAATTGTATTGCCTGAAAAACCGCTTTATCATATCCATTGTGTATGTTTTATCAGCTTTTCTTTTAGCAATGTCTGCCGCTCTTTTGTTAGCTTCGGCCTCTTTCTGTAAACCAACAGCATCTTTCACAAGACGCTGCATTAATTCCTCATCAGAAATGTTAACCCACTTTTTTATAAACTCTAAATCCAATAAACTTGCCATAATATCGTCCTCCTTTAATTATTATTTTTTTGATAAATATAGCGTTATAAATATGGATTTTCGTGACAAAAATAAAAGGACCGGAATTCTCCAGTCCTTAAATCCTATTCTCTGAATGTTTTTTGCTGATGTTCATTGATAAAAGCAAACACTTTTTCATATTCACTTATGTCTCTTATTGCAAATGCCCTGTCGCTGCGGTCATTCCAGCAGTCAAATGTTACTGTACCTGTATGCAGCACCTTGTCTGTAAAACTGGTAATTTCCTTTACATGAGCAATGTCAATATATGGTTTCATTTCCATGGTTGTTGTGATAACGCCTGATTTAATGTAAACAGCTTTGTCTGTCACCATGTATTCCGTACACCGCGCTTTCATCCACATATAAAATGCATTACACAGATATATGCCGACAGGCATCAGCATAAACAACATTGCATATAAGCCCCAGCTTTGAGGTTTAATACACTTTAAGAAATAATGCAGAAACACTCCATATAAAATAAGAAGAATCAATGCTTCATTCAAAAATGCACGTACAAGTACTTTTATAAGAGCCATTCTGCCCTGCCATAAAATGTTTTCATCATTGTTCATTTTATTCTGTATTCGCATAATACTTTCTCCTTCCAATATTTTCTATAAATATGGATTTCACAGTTTCTCATATAAATACTGATTTTTGCCTTTGTATACCAGCTTATATTTTTCAGGATGTCCTGTAACATATCTATAAAGAGCGTCTGTTGTCGCTTTTACTACATAATATTTTGCATCAAGCTCATCAACAAGTTTTCCGTATTCCTCTGCTGTGTCTATTTCTTTTATTAGGCCTGTTTTTGTTGTAATACCTCTTTTAATTGTACTATAAGCCGGTAATCCATATTCAATATGAACCTGCACACCAAGATTTGTTTCATCATAATCATTTGTGTCAGAGTAAGCAATTGTGTATAGCTCCGGTCTTGCATCCATGAGTACTTTAATTCCCTTGTATTCATAATAATTGCCACTATCCCATTGGGTAAATACTCTGTCAGTATTATGTTCTTTTAAATATTCTGCTATTTTAATTTCGTCTTTGCTTATTGTAGCATTTGGAGTATTCAATGCCTCTTCTGTAGGTTTAAATTCTTTTGTTGAAACAACTGTAGTAATAACTATTAGTAAAAACAAAACAGCCATCATAAACGTACAGCCAATATAAAACCATTTGTATGCCAGACTTATTTTTACTTCTTTTAATTTTGTCGTTTCAAGATATTTAATAAAATCACTTAAAACAAACAGTATTCCTATAACATAAAATGACAGCCATTTTATTTGCAATGATATAAGGAGTGTAAATCCCAGATACATAAATATTGTTGAAAATTTAATTCTTTTCTTATATATCATGGCTATAAATATCACAAATACCACTATAAATATCAAAAACAGTTCTATTGTTGGTTTCCCAAAGCTTAATGGCTGCTGCTCAACTATTGTAATAAAACCGAATACATTATCATGTAAAGCTTTAAATACATATAATATGGAATCAGCTCCATATGGATTAATAAAAAGAGATACTGCCATCATTAACCATGTAATAAATATTGGTTTATACTGTTTCTTTTTAAAATTGTCGCATAAACTATTTGGAATTTTATCTTTAAATATTTTCTTCATTGGTATCATATACGGAAAAAACACTACATAATGCATTATCCAATATGAAGCATGAATATTTATCTCAATTAATGTGCATAATGGAATTATGAACAGATATTTTGTATTGCCTGTTTTTATCACTTTTTCTATGCAGATAATCTCTGCCATAATTAGAATAAATGTAAACATCTGTGGACGCAGATTTATGTAGCCAAAGCAAATGAGTGTAACTGCTGATGCAATAAGCGTCAATGTTTTATTCCAATTTGAACCTCTCATTTTTAAAAAGATATACATGGTAAACATCATTCCAATAATAAAAATGAGTTCCAGTATGCATAATCCAAGAGATCCTGCAAATTTACTCACTCCTGCTACTATTACACAGTACATCCAGTTCTGTATCACTATATCCGGCAGTGGTCCGTCCTTAAATGGTGCAAATATAAATGGATTTGTATACGGTATACCATGTTTTAAAATATATTTACCATTAGCAAGCAGATAATACAAATCCGTATCAGTATAATCAGTGGTAAATACCATTATTATCGCAAACAACATTATTAATTCCATTGCAAAGAGTAATTTATCTGCATTTATTTTCTTAAATTTATCTTTCATTCTTCCTGCATTCCTTGTCTTTTTCCATGAATTTTATTCTGAAATTTTGCCTTTGTCTTACATTATCGCTCTCCTGTATCTGGCCTACAAAGAAAGCTGTAATTCCTGTCAGCATTAAAAAGCATCCTGCTATTAGTGTAGGAAACCTCTTTACAAGTCCTGTTTCAAAATATTCAACAAAGACCGGAGCATTAAACAATATTCCTGCAGCAAATGATATAATGCTTATCAGTCCATAAAACTTAAGGGGCTTGTATAGCCATATCATCATAAAAAGCTGTTTTAAAACTCTTATTCCATCAGGAATTGTCTGAAGTTTTGACTCGCTTCCTGCTACCCTGTCATGATATTCAGTTCTAACATCCGCTGTAGGTATTTTGTTAGCAGCTGCATGTATATTCATTTCAGTTTCAATAGAAAATCCTTCTGAAAGAACAGGAAATGTTTTTACAAATCTGTATGAAAACATTCTGAAGCCGGAAAGAATATCCTTATAATCCTTATTAAACATTTTGTTGATGCTGCTTTTCATAAGTTTGTTTCCAAAATTATGAAACCGTCTTTTATTTTCAGTAAAATAGCTTGTTGATAATCTGTCACCTGTAACCATGTCAGCCCGACCATTTACAATCATTTCATACATTTCTGTAAAACTCTCTACTCCATATGTATTATCGCCATCAATCATGCAATAAGTTTTTGCATCAATTTCCATAAAAGCCTGCCTGATAACATTTCCCTTACCCTGTTCAAAGCACTGATTGACAGAAACACTAATATCTTTGTTCAGACAGCTCCATTCTATTGTCTTTTCGACAGTATTATCTGTTGAATTATTGTTATAAACCCATATACCAACATCCAGTGGACCATATATTTGGTTAAGTTTCACTATTGCAGGTTTAAGCTGCGTTAGTGTGTCCGTAATACTGAGTGCCTCATTGTAGCATGGTATTATAACTGCTAAATCTGTCACTATTTTTTCTCCTTTTTAAATTTTCTTATACAATAAATATGGTTTTTAATAAACATACGGTAATAATTACACACTTAAAAATTTGTATGTAGCCTATACGTATAGAATGTATCATATTTAAAATTGATACTATATTTATTTTTGGTATCATAATTAAAAATGATACGTTTTATGCGTAAGTATCATATTTAGAATTGATGCGTATTGCTGCTTATGGTATAATACACATATAATATAGAAAGTGAGGATCTGTAATGCCAAAGCCTGTTGATGTAGCTGCGTGGGATTTTACAAAGAAAATGGAAAATCTTGCAAAAGAAAATGATATATATGCAGTTTGCCTGCATTATAATATAAAAGATAATTCCATTAATCAAAAGCAAAATAAAATATCATATAACATCCTAAAAGATTTATGCGCAAATGTAGGAGTTAATTTATCAGTATCAGATGATGAGCTTTTTCTAAATATTGATGCTGAAAAGTATGTAGCC
>OGWY01002907.1_pt1 | contig 11953 bp, 13 predicted proteins | sample 1576121 | NCBI WGS metagenome assembly OGWY01 (sample SAMEA3541543, study PRJEB24748) | human gut metagenome | biome: human gut; feature: human-associated habitat; material: faeces | place: China | collected 2012 | reverse complement strand
CAATGACGTATCTGTTCGAACTAATAAAACAGATAGATACAAAAATCAATCAGAAAATAAATCTGGTTGATTTTTTTGTTGTCTAAAACAATATTAAAATCATCCAAACGAAAGGATGGTGTATAAATTGAAAATAATTAAACAAGAATTACAATTTGAAGAATGTCTAAAACAGAGACTTGAATTTATATGTGAATTTGCTAAAGTTACCACTACTTTTATAAATGGTAGCATTAGGAAATTAGAAAAAACTAATCTTACATAATTAAATAGTACTACAAAGATATCATCAAACACGCTATTTGTCAAAAAAATTTAAAAATCAATTGAAAATTATGTAAAATTATAGTATAATATATTTAGTATGGCTGTAGCCATTTTACATATATTCCTTTTTGCACACTAACGTCTTGTTAGTTTTACATATAAAAAAATCATACAACAAATTGGAGGAATTAAAAATGAAAAAAATTGTTTCTATGTTACTGATGATGGTTTTGGCAATCTCTGTATTGACTGGTTGTAGTGATACCGATAAAACTCGCCAGCTTGAGGTGGCTGCAAATCTCGAGGAAGCACAACAGACTCCTACCGATATTGATTATTCTCTTGAAAGATATAATCTTATTCGGAGAGCCTATTGGGTAAATGGTCAAAGAGAGAAAGCATTGGCATTGCCTTGTTCCATTGAAAAGCCTTTGGGTTATGTTATTTTGATAACCGATAATGGTGCAATATTAGGTAATTTTGTTGTTGATGGTAAGGTTTCATCCCTTAATAGTTTTTTAACACCAGATACAACTTATCCTAATAGTACTGGAGCAAATTGGTTAGCTGATGTAGATGGTAGCTATGGAGAAAATGATGCAGGTATTTTTTTCTTTACTCCTGACGGAAAATACATTGAGTGGACAGGAACATATCTGTATTCTGATATTCCGTTTGAAGTAGAACAACCTGTTCTTAAAATTAGCGATTAACCATCTCGCAGTAATTGGAAACAGCCACATGGAGATAATCTATGTGGCTGTTTTCATATCTATTTACTTTTATGTAAATATCTAGTATAATAAAAGTAGTATGGCAGTAGCCATTTTATATATATTCCTTTTTGCACACTAACATTCTGTTAGTTTTACATATAAAAAATCATACAACAAATTGGAGGAATTAAACATGAAGAAAATCGTTTCTATTTTATTGCTAGTAGCAATAACCCTTTGTATGCTTGCAGGTTGCGATAGCGACTATCAGGAACAAACTTCTGATGTAGAAAAACAGCAGAGTATCACTAAAGACCTTCAACAGTCTCAACCTACTCCGACAGATATCGACTATTCTCTTGAACGGTACAATTTAATTAGGAGAGCATACTGGGTAAATGGTCAGAGGGAAAAGGCTTTGTCTCTTCCTTGTCCTGTTGAAAAACCTTTGGGCTATGTTGTTCTTATGTTAGAAGGTGTTGGTGTAGTTGGAAACTACGTTATTGATGGAAAAGTTTCATCTTTAAATAGTTTCTTGACACCTGACAGTGAATATTATGAGTATTCTGCTGGTGAAACTTCTAAAAAAAATAACTGGCTTGCCGATGTTGACGGTAGCTATGGAGAAAATGATAATGGTATCTTTTTCTTCACCACAGATGGCAAATATATTGAATGGACAGGAACATATATTTATTCCGACATTCCTTATATTGTAGATGACCCTATTTTAAAAGTACAGGAGGAAAATTAACATGAATAAAGCAGGAACTATTATCGTAGCAATCATCAGCGTCATCCTTATTGGAGCTATCATCTTTTTTGGATTTACTCCAGGAGGTAGAAGTGTTTGGAACAGCTATACTCATAGCTTAGAGAAAGCTGATGAAAATCAGTATGAAACCAAAAAGCAGGTCGAAGATACTGCACGTTCTATGATCGCATCGTATAAATCCGATGTTGCTACTTATGAACAATATAAAGACAGCGACAACGAAGAAAAGCAAAGCTGGGCAGAGCAAGCAAAAATGAGAGCAAACAGAACTGCTAACTCTTATAACGAGTACATTCTGAAAAACTCTTATGTGTGGGAAGATAATATTCCTAGCGATATTGATTACTCACTGCCTATTGTTGAATAATCTTTGCTATCTGTAAATTAGAAATACCCCAGAGTGTGTTTTACACCTCTGGGGTTTCTTCTTAATATTATAAAAGTTCTTATTTTGGCAATAAATAAATTGATTAAAAATTATTTTTAATATAAGATTTATAAAATGATTTAAAATTTCTTTTACTATGAACTACAAAATGTATGTAAATTGTATTTGAATCTTCAGAAAAATCATAAACTATTCGGTAATTTTTATAAATAAGTTCTCTAAAATGTTTGGTTGAAAGTTCAGGAACATATCTCCCTAAATAAGGCGCATTTTCTAAATTGGATATACAAGAATAAATATTTTCTGAAGTTTCATTTGCATATTTAATAGAGTCACGCGATATATATTCAAAAATAGAATCTATATCTTGATGAGCCTCATTTGACATCAAAATTCGCATATTTTATTCTCATCCTTTCTTTAGATTCATTAATTGTCAATACTCTACCATTTTTTATATCATCTTGACTCTTTTGCAATTTTGAATGTAGATATAAAGTATAAATTGCATCATCCCAAGTAGTGTCATCAGGTAAAGTATTTATTGTTGCAAGAATTTCTTGTTTTTTATTAATCATAATTTTCACTATCCTTTCTTTAAAAATTCTAATAATAGTATATCACAAATTATTTTAAAATACTATATTTTTTCTAATAAATATATTTCACATAAATTTGCAATGAAGATGTTGAAAAATTAATTCAAATGAACTAAAATATAAAAGTGGAGGAAAATATGCAAGAACAAGAATATAAAATAGAAAATATAAAATCATTTGAATTAGCAGATATATTTGATTGTGGCCAATGTTTTAGATGGAATAAACAAGATGATGGAAGTTATACAGGAGTATTTAAAGAAAATGTAATGAATGTCCAAAAAAATGGGGATACTGTAATATTTAAAGGAATATGTAATGGTGATATAAAAGAAATTGTACAAGATTATTTTGATTTAAATCGTAATTATGAAGAAATAAAAGAAACTTTATCCAAAATAGATGATAATGTAAAAACAAGTATACAATATGGACAAGGAATTAGAATTTTAAATCAAGATTTATGGGAAATGATAATATCTTACATTATTTCAGCAAATAATAATATTCCAAGAATAAAAGGGATAATTGAAAGACTATCTAAAACATATGGAAAAGAAATAGAATGGAACGGAGAAAAATATTACGCTTTTCCTACAGTAGAAGAATTAAAAGATGTAACAGTAGAAGATTATAGGAAACTTGGAACAGGTTTTAGAGATATAAGATTATATGAGACTGTACATATGATATTAGATAAAAAAGTAGATTTAGAACAAATGCAAAATAATCCAAATACAATGGAAGTTAGAGAACAATTATTAACATTATCAGGAGTTGGTCCTAAAGTAGCAGACTGTATTTTATTATTTTCAACTTTAAAAAGATTTGAAGTTTTCCCAATTGATGTATGGGTTAGAAGAGTTATGAACGAACTTTATATAAAAAATGAAGATGAAACAAAAGTTAACAAAAAAGAATTAGAGAAACTTGCACATGAAAAATTTGGGAATTTAGCTGGTATTGCTCAACAATATTTATTTTATTGGAAGAGAGAAGCATAAAGAAACTTAAGAGGAGGAAAAATGAACGAAAAGGATATATTAAAACAAAGCTTAAAAGAAATAGAGGAACAATTGAATTCATTAGAAATACCTAGTGAAGAATTGAAAAATATATTTGATGAGATATTTAGAAAACTCGAAATGCAGATGAATCAAATTGGAGTCTCAAATAGAAATTTACATGATGGAATAGAAGAAATTAAAAATAGTTTTACTAAAGAAGTAGAAATGTTATATAAAAAGGCACAAGAAAATAATCCAGTTAAAAATTATGTACAATATGCAAAGATAGGGATACAGCAAGATTCTAAAACAAGTGTGGTAAAAAATAATATAGAGCAAATACCTAAAGAATTAAAAGTAAGTTCTTATGAAGAAAAGCTAACAGATGTATTAATGCAGGTATTTGAAGCATATGGAAAGGTTCTAAAAAATCAATATACACCAGATTTATCAAGCTTTAGGACAGTTAATAATTCATTAGGAATATATAATTCAATGAGAGGGCCATCTCCAGAAGATATGGACATGGTAATAAGGAATTTAAAAAGACAATATGAATTTCAAATTTATCAAAGAATCAAAATAGACAAAGAATCAGTTACAGAAAAAATAGATGGTAAAGTAGAATCAATGAATAAAAATTTAGCAGGAGAAAAAAGTGCTGAACAACTTGATGAAGATGTAAAAAGAGTTATAGATGAAGCTAGACTTAATATAGAAATGACGAAGCAATCAATAAGGAAGGCAAATGAAGCTATTGCTCAAATGCATCAAAAGAGTAATGAATTGGAAGAAAAATTAAAAGAGAGAGTGCAAGAAGATACAAATCCACAAGACATAACAATGACATTGGAAAATGGTGATGTTGTTGAATTAGGAATAGAGACATCTGTAATAATATCAAAAGATGGAAAAAGAACACAAATATCAACTCAAGAATTGAAAAAACAGCCAATATTTGTTAAAATTGATGGGGGAAAAATAGTAATAAATCCAGATAAGAGTATGGAAATTATTATGATTAATGGAAATGAAACAGTAAGAATGTCATTTCCAAAAGAAAAATTACAAGATTTGCTAATGGGAAACATTAAATTATTAAATAATGAGAAAAGAGAAGTAAAAGGAATTACAGAAAAAGGTATAGAAAAGATGATATCAGGGTCTGGTGCTACAATAAAATCTGTAGACGAAGAAACTAAAGAGGTAAAAGATAGTGTTAGACAAGAAAGAGGAGATCTTACACCAGAAGAATTTTCAAAACTTTCACCAGGAGAAAAAGATGAATATAGAAAAGAGTTCCCAGAAAAAGCAAGGAAATTATTTGAAAATGAAAGAAGAAATACACAAAGCTTATTTCAATCATAATAAGAAAAAGGGGAAAAATAATGAAAATACAAGTAAAAAAAGAGAGTGAGAGAGCGTATGTTGAAGTATTAGAAACTATAAAACATATGGATTCAGATTTAGTAAAAAAAATACCACAAAAATTAATACAATTTTTTGAAGAACATAAAGATAAAAATTACCAATTCAAATTTGATGAAAATATAGATATTGACAATCAAAAAATATCAATAGAAGCTGGAAGTATATTAGCAATGTTAATGTTAAATTATATTGCAAATGAACAAGAAAAAAATGAAATAAATAATATTTTAGCAGAAAATGAGAAAAAGTATGAAGAAGAACTCAAAGAAAAGTATAATCCAGATAATTTATTTAAAAAGAAAGAAAATAAGCAGGAAGAAAAGGTAGAAGAACAACATAGTTTGATGGTTGTAGAAAATAAAACTTGGTATAAGAAAATCTTTGAAAAAATAAAGAATATATTTAAGAAAAAAGAGATGTGATTTAATCACATCTCTTTTAATTATTTTACAACAACATTGTAAATTTTATTTTTTACATAAATTTCTTTAACAATAGATTTTCCATCAAGTTTGTCTTCAAGAGCAGAATGAACTTTTTCTTTTACAGAAGATTCATCTTCATCTAAATTAATATTAATAGTTGTTTTTAATTTTCCATTAACTTGAACTGGAATTTCTATTTCGTCATCAATTGTTTTACTTTCATCATATTCAGGCCAATCACAAGATGAAATAGGCTTATCAAATCCAGCAACTTCATTTAACTCTTCAGTTATATGAGGAGCAAAAGGATTTAATAATATTAAAAATGTTTTGAATTCAGCTTTATTAATTTTCTTTAATTTAGTAAATTCATTCATCATTGTCATAAATGTAGAAACACATGTATTAAATTTCATTTCTTCAATATCTTGTGAAACTTTTTTGATAGCTTTATTCATCATTTTTTCAGCTTCTTTTGAATATGTATCACCATCGACTAAAATATCTTGTAAGTTCCAAACTCTGTCAAGGAATTTGAAGCAACCTCTAATACTATCCATAGACCAACTTGCTGTTTGATCAAATGGTCCCATAAACATTTCATAAACTCTAAAAGCATCAGCACCAAATTCATTTACAATATCATCAGGATTTATAACATTTCCTTTTGATTTAGACATTTTCTCTCCATTTGAACCTAAAATCATACCATGTGATGTACGTTTTGCATAAGGTTCTTTTGTTGGAACAACTCCAATATCATATAAGAATTTATGCCAGAATCTTGAATATAATAAGTGAAGTGTAGTATGTTCCATACCACCATTATACCAGTCAACAGGTGACCAATATTCAAGAGCTTCTTTTGATGCAAGAGCATCATGATTATGTGGATCCATGTATCTTAAGAAATACCATGATGAGCCAGCCCATTGAGGCATTGTATCTGTTTCTCTTTTTGCAGGTTTACCACAGTGTGGACATGTTGTGTTAATCCATTCTGTATGTCTTGCAAGAGGTGATTCTCCATCTTCTCCAGGTAAGAAGTCTTTTACATCTGGTAGTGTTAAAGGTAAATCTTTTTCATCAACTGGAACCCAACCACAATCATCACAATATACCATTGGAATTGGTTCACCCCAATATCTTTGACGTGAAAATACCCAATCACGAAGTTTGTAATTTATTTTTCTTTCACCAATTTTATTATCTTCAAGATATTTTATAACTTTATTTTTTGCTTCTTCTAATCCTAAACCATTTAAAAATTCTGAGTTTATGTGTACACCATCACCAGTAAATGCTTCTTTTGAAACATCTTCACCTTCAAGAACAGGTATAATATTAAGACCAAATTTTGTAGCAAATTCATAATCTCTTGTATCATGTGCAGGAACAGCCATAATAGCACCAGTTCCATAAGATGATAATACATAATCTGCAACCCAAATAGGAATTTCTTTGTTTGTTAATGGATTTATTGCTTTAATTCCTTTGATTTCAACACCAGTTTTATCTTTATTCATTTCACCACGTTCAAAATCAGATTTTAAAGCAGCTTGTTTTTGATATTCTTTTATTTCATCTAAATTTGTTATTTTAGAAGCAAATTCTTCAATTAATTTATGTTCTGGAGCAACTACCATATATGTAGCACCAAATAGTGTATCAGGTCTTGTTGTGTAAACAGTTAATGTTTCATCAGTACCTGCAATTTTGAATTTTACTTCAGCACCTTCTGAACGACCAATCCAGTTACGTTGTTGTGTTTTTATTTTTTCTAGATAGTCAACATCATCTAAATCGTCAATTAATCTTTGAGCATATTTTGTGATTCTTAACATCCATTGTGATTTTTCTTTTTGTACAACAGGACTTCCACATCTTTCACAAACACCATTTACAACTTCTTCATTTGCTAATCCAACTTTACATCCTGTACAGAAGTTTATTGGCATTGTTGCTTTATAAGCTAATCCATGTTTATATAATTGAATAAATATCCATTGTGTCCATTTATAATATTCTGGGTCTGTTGTGTCAATAACTCTTGACCAATCAAATGAAAAACCAACAGATTTTAATTGTTCTGTAAAATGTGCAATATTTTTGGCAGTTGTTATTTTTGGATGTACATTTGTTTTTATTGCATAATTTTCTGCTGGAAGACCGAATGCATCAAATCCAATTGGGAATAATACATTATATCCTTGTAATCTTCTTTTTCTTGCGATTATATCAAGTGCTGTATAACTACGAGGATGTCCGACATGTAGACCTTGTCCTGATGGATAAGGGAATTCTATTAATCCATACCATTTTTTCTTTGTGTAATCATTGCTAGCATTAAATGTTCCTTCTTTTTCCCATTTATTTTGCCATTTTTTTTCTATTTCTTTAAAATTATATGCCATTTAAAATTCATTCCTTTCTCATTTTTCGTTGTAAGAAAAAAATATTCTTATGAGCGAAATTATTTCATATCGATTATACTAGCAAAATGGCAAAAAGTCAATGAAAATTGGGGCAAAATGGTTTTTTAGAGCAATTTTATTAGCAATGAATAAATAACTAAAAAAAATGAGATACTATTAAAAGATTAAAAATCTAATAATAGTTGTAAAGAAGGGATTGAAATGGATATGAAATTTGTTAAAGGTTTAGTTATTGGTGGATTAGTAACAACAGGAATGGTTATGTTATGGCAAAATGATAATATGTTTAATACAAATAAAATGATGAAAAAAGGCAAAAAATTTGCTAAAAAGATGGGAATAATGTAAAAGGCAGGAATTATAATCCTGTCTTATTTTTTAAAATCAATTATTTGACTTTAATATTTTTATATGTTATAAAATAAAAAATATATAATAAGGGGGAAAATAATATGTTTTTATTCTTTGGTGGAATTATATTTGCATTATTTGGTGTTTTGGGATGTGCAGATTTAGTACAAAAGAAAAAGAAATATACAGAGGAAACAACAGCGATAGTAACAGAAATATCTACAGAAATTGATAATGATAACAACTTATCATATTGGCCAATAATAGAATATAATATAAATGGAAAAAAATTTAAGAATAAATTATTGTCAGGAAATAGTATATTTCAAAAATATAATATAGGAAATGAAGTGGAAATTTTTTATAATAAAGAAAATGGTGATGAATTTTACTGTAAAGAACGATATTATTCAAGTTTATTTTGGTGGTTAATAATAGCAATAATTGGTGGAGTGCTTATGATACTACCATTTTTTAAAAATTTTGAAGAAGATGGGGAAAATTCCGGAAGTATAATAATGGTAATTATAGGAATAATACTTATTATAGAAGTAAGTAAACGAATTTCTAACAAAAATGAACTAAAAAAGAGGTGTATAGAAAAAACAATTGCTGTTGTAAAAGATATAGTTATTGATGAAAAAAAAGATAGTGATGGAAAAATAAATATAAATAAGTATCCAATATTTCAATATACTGTAAATGGAAAGATTATAGAAGTAAAGTCAGTAATAGGATATTCTACATCAGATTATGTTGTTGGACAAAAGGTAGAAATATTTTACAATCCAAATAAAGAAGATGAGATTTACATAGAAAAATAGAGATTATTTTTATAAACAAAGCATAGAAGTTATTTATGCTTTGTTTTTTATATAGAAATAATAAATTAGAAACAAATGAAGAAAAAAATTCTCAAAAAAAGAGGGAATTATGTAAAATTCGTCGAATAATATATATGTACGAAAAACGGAAATGATGATTTTAAGCAATAATAAGAAAGTATAGGAGTGGAGGAAAATGGCACGTTATAGTGAAGAAATTATAGAACAAGTAAGACAAAACAACGATGTTGTAGATGTAATATCACAATATGTCCATTTAACTCGAAAAGGAAGAAACTATTTTGGACTATGTCCATTTCATAATGAAAAATCTCCATCATTTTCAGTATCACCAGACAGGCAAATATTTCACTGTTTTGGGTGTGGAGTTGGAGGAAATGTATATTCATTTCTGATGAAAATAGAAGGAATAGGGTTCAAAGAAGCAGTTGAACAATTAGCAGAAAAAGCAAATATACAATTACCAACAATAGAAAATGCAGAAGATACAGCAAGAGAAGAATTAAAAGCCAAAATATATAAAATAAATCAATTTACAGCAGAATATTATCATCAAAATTTGTACAAGCCAACAGCAAAAATGGCACAAGAATATGTAAAAAAAAGAAAACTAACACAATCAACATTAGAAACATATAAAATAGGATTTTCAGGAAGATTTGATGAATTATATAAACAATTAAAAGCACAAGGTTTTAATGAAAAAGAAATGTTAGAATCAGGACTAGTCATTAGAAATGATAGAGGACAATATATAGACATGTATAGAAATAGACTAATGATCCCAATATGTGATATTAGAGGAAAAGTAATAGCATTTGGAGGAAGAGTTTTAGATGATTCAAAACCCAAATATATAAATTCACCAGAAAATGTTGTATATAGTAAAGGAAGACACTTATTTGGACTAAATATTGCAAAAACAGAATGTAGTAAAAGACTATTAATAGTAGAAGGATATATGGATGTCATATCATTACACCAAAGAGGTGTAAAAAATGTAGTAGCAGCATTAGGAACAGCATTAACAGAACAACAAGGTTGGTTGTTAAGAAAAAGTACAGAACAAGTTATACTTGGATTTGATGCAGATGGAGCTGGACAAACAGCTGTAGCAAGATCAATGGAAATACTACAAAAAATGGGATGTGACATGAGAGTATTGCAAATAGAAGGAGCAAAAGACCCAGATGAATTCATTGTAAAATTTGGAGAAGGTAGATTCAAATTAGCAATGGATAATGCAATATCATTAGTTGAATTTAAAGTAAAAAATCTAAAAAAAGATATTAATTTAGAGAATACATCAGATAAAATAAAATTCTTAAACGAAATTGCAAAAATACTAGCAAAAGTAGACAATACAATGGAAAGAGAAATATACATAGAAAAAATAGCAAGTGGTTATAATATTTCAAAAGAAGCAATTTATGCAGAAGTAAATAAATTAATTTATACTAACTCAAAAGCAGACAATTTATTACAAGGAAAAGCAGTAAAAACGCAAATTGCTAAAAAAATAGAAAATGAAGAAAATATTATAGATGAAGATTTAAAAAACAGGGAAGATACAATAATAGCATTATTACTTGATGCAAATCAAAAAATCTTTCAAAAAATAAAAGAAAAAATCAAACCACAAGATTTTAAAGATGAAACAAATAGAAAAATTGCAGAAAAATTATATGAAGAATTAGAGAAACAAGATACAAATGTTAATAAATTGATAGATGAATTTGATGAACAAACTCAAAATCATATTACTAAGGTAATGGCAACAGATTATGAAATAGAAAATATTGATAAAGCTGTTGATGATATATTATTAAAATACGAAAGAGAAAGACTAGAAAGTCAGAAAAAAGATATATTAAAAAAATTAGAAAATGAACAAGATGGGGAAACAAAAAAAGAATTAAGTAAAGAGCTAAGTAATATAATAATTGCATTAGCTAAAATTAAGTAGGGGTGAATTTTCGTGAGTAAGAAAATTGGAGAAGAAATGGAAAATCAAGAGAAATTAGAAGAAATGAAAGATGTAAAAGTAGAAAAGAAAGATGAAAAATTAGATGCAGAAAAGGTTCAAGAAATTGTAAAAAAAGCTAAGGCAAAAGGAAAAATAACATATGAAGAATTAGCCAAAGAACTAGAAAATACAAATCCAGATCAAATAGATAAAGTTTTTGATGCATTTGAAGAAATGGGAGTTAATATTTTAAATGATGATTTTGAAGATGAGCCAGACATTGATGACTTAAAAGAAGTTGAAAATTTAAAATTAGATGAAATAACAGAAACAAGTTATGAAGGAATAAGTGTTGATGATCCAGTAAGAATGTATTTAAGAGAAATTGGAAAAATACCATTATTATCTTATGACAAAGAACTTGAATTAGCAAAAAGAATATTAGAAGGTGATGAAGAAGCAAAACAAGAATTAGCAGAAGCAAACCTTAGATTAGTAGTAAGTATTGCTAAAAAATACGTTGGAAGAGGAATGTTATTCTTAGACTTAATACAAGAAGGAAACATGGGATTAATAAAAGCAGTAGAAAAATTTGATTATACAAAAGGATTTAAGTTTAGTACTTATGCAACATGGTGGATTAGACAAGCTATTACAAGAGCTATTGCAGACCAAGCACGTACAATAAGAATTCCAGTACACATGGTAGAAACAATAAATAGATTAATTCGTACATCAAGACACTTAT
>OGWY01002906.1_pt1 | contig 11958 bp, 4 predicted proteins | sample 1576121 | NCBI WGS metagenome assembly OGWY01 (sample SAMEA3541543, study PRJEB24748) | human gut metagenome | biome: human gut; feature: human-associated habitat; material: faeces | place: China | collected 2012 | reverse complement strand
GAAGCTTACGGAGAACCTGATTTTGTATGTTTCAATGCATCTAAAGCAAAAGTTGCCAACCTACCGGGAAAGAGTGCAGAAGTGATATACGACCGTACCTTAAAAGGAGTAAAGAAATTACGCGAAACCAGCAAAGCACCTATTTTACTAGTAGAGCATGACGGATATGCCAACGATGTCACTTCCGAAAAAGCAGAAGAATCATACCGCGTAGCTAATACTGAATTGCGAAAAGCATACAATACTTTACAAGAAGAACAAATTCCGGATATCTATTATCTGACAAAGGAAGAAATAGGTATTCCGGCAGACGGTATGGTAGACGGAGTTCATTCTACTGATTTAGGTATGCAGCAATATGCAGACAGTTATTTAAAAAAGATACGGGAAATATTACATGAAAAGAATGAAGGTCCCACTTCATGTATTCCATGCAAACAACAAAGAGATTCCTATGATTGGTACGCGCGTCATGAAGAAATCCTTAAATTAAACCGAGAAAATGCCCCGGAAATCATTATGATAGGTAACTCTATCACGCATTACTGGGCCGGCGAGCCTACTGCACCGACACAACGTGGAAAAGAAGCTTGGGACAAGCTATTCAAAAACAGGTCAGTTCGCAATCTCGGTTTCGGCTGGGATAAAACAGAAAACGTATTGTGGCGCATCTACCATGGCGAATTGGACGGTTTCAAAGCAAATATGATTTTTCTACTGATAGGAACTAATAATCTTCAATTTAATACAGATAAAGAAATTCTGCAAGGTATTCTTCAGGTCACCGAAGCTATTAAAATACGCCAACCACAAGCTAAATTATGCGTAATGGGAATCCTCCCAAGAGCAAACACAGAAAAACGTATTCAGCAAATTAACAAAGAACTTCGTAAGAAGCTAGAACAGAATTGTATTTATATAAACTTAAGCAATCTGTTGACAGATAAAAATGGCATTATCAATTCATCCTTATTCAGCGATGGACTTCATCCTAATACTAAAGGATATGAGAAAATAGCAGAGGTTTTAAAAACTTACCTAGATAATTAGATAGATAGTTAATTATATAATTCCCTGTTTAGGTAGCACAAATAGGATCATTTTGTCTACGATTACTAAACGACAAACATATAACCACCATTAAAAAATAGTTTTTCCCTTTTCTTATTTATGTTTCTAAAAGATTAAATTAATAGCTAAGTTGTAGTAGAACTTAATAATTTTCTAAATTATAGTAGAAGTGCTTAGCTCTCCATAGGCGATTTTGCTTTAAAAGTTCATTTTGTTTTTAATTCTCCGCAAATATATTAATTGATTTTAAAATATCAAGCTAATATTTCATTTATTTTGCATTCTCCCGCAAATTAAATCTACTTTTTTAGATACCAACTTTATACCATTACTCTTTTTTAATAAATATCACAACTTTAACAAACTGATTATCATAGATATAGATTAAATTAGGCTAAGTTCTACTACGACTTATTCTAAACTGAATATTATAAAATATTCCCCTTAATTTAATATTTATGAGAAAGAAAACTTTAAAAATCAAGTTCTTTCTGCTATTTTGCTCACTTGCAGGTTATTCAACCATCATTTCAGCACAGGACAAAACAGTGAAGGAAAAGAATGAAAAAGACTCGACAATCATTTCCATACCCTATGGAAGTAAGTTAAAAACAGAGTTTAGCGGTGCATCCGATGTAATCTCCGGTAAAGTATTGGAGAATGTGCCTGTACAGCATTTATCCAATGCATTGTCAGGAAGAATATCGGGGTTAACTACGATTCAGCGAAGTGGAGAACCGGGCAATGACGAAGCTTCCATTTATATACGTGGAATACGTAGCAATGGAAATGGCGCACTTGTACTAATCGATGGACAAGAACGCAATTACTACGGTATGGTACAAACTCAGGAAATTGAAAGAGTGACCATATTAAAAGATGCTTCTGCTATCGCTCTTTATGGTATGCGAGGCGCGAACGGAGTTATCCTGATTGAAACCAAATCCGGACGTCTCGGAAAACCTAGAGTCAGCCTTAACATCCAAGGGATATATCAGCAGAACATGAGAGTTCCCAAAGCTGTTAACGCGGCAGAATATGCTCAATCCTACAATGAAGCGAACATTAATGACGGTTTGAATCCTTTCTACACGGAAACGGAAATCAATAAATTCGCCAATCATTCAGACCCGGAGCGCTACCCAGATGTCGACTGGATAGGAAACTTGCTTAAAAAAGGAACTTTCATGCAGCGATATAATGCCACAGTAGAAGGAGGTTCCGGGCGTACCCGTTATTTCGTCTCATTGGGATATACCGGACAAGCAGGAATGTTTAATACTGAAAAAGAGCAGAATTACAGTACCAACACAGAATTTTCCCGAATCAACTTTCGCTCGAACGTAGACTTCGACATTACCTCCACAACCCTTTTATCTGTTAAATTAGACGGTTGGATGCAAAGTGAAAACTCACCTTATTACGACCAAGCACAACAATATATATTCCAAAATTTGTTGAAAACGCCGGCTACGGCATTCCCAATGTACTATAAAGATACTCATAACTATGTAGACCAGTCAGGGAATCCTATCAAATCACAACCGGGAGACCGTATTGTAGCAGGCAATGATAAATATATTAATCCGTGGGCTATCTTGAACAGAGGTGGCTACACAGCGATCGATAAACGTTATGGCGCCTTTTCTGTATCACTGAAACAGGATCTGGATTTCCTTCTGAAGGGTTTATCGCTCTACGGACAGATTTCTATGGACGTATACAACTTACAAAAACAAAACCGTACCCGCTCTTTCAATTATTACACACTTCAAAATAACGGAGTACTCCAAAAATATGGAACTAGTGAAGAAATGATATCAAATGCTGCCATGAAATATGGTGATGCACGTAACACCACATTAAATTTTAAGCTTAGCTACAATCGTATTTTCGGTAGGCACAATGTCTCGGGAATGATGTTTTACGACCAATATGAATACAATCAAAGTATTGTGCTTCCCTATCGCTATCAAACAGTTGGTGGCTGGTTTGCATATAAATACGATAATAGATACCAGATAGATGCCACTTTCGGTTATCAAGGTTCTTACAAATTCAATAATGAAAACCGCTGGGGATTGTCTCCTACTGTTTCTTTAGCATGGTATGTATCCAATGAGAAATTCTTTGATGTGTTAAAGCCCGCTATTTCTAATCTAAAGATACGCGGTAGTATCGGTAAGATCAATAATGACCGTGCAGTATCTGCGTATATGTATATGAGCCGTCTTCAGAATTTGAATGAAGGAATCTATTTTGGTAATGACATGGTACAATATACTTCTCTATTGGAAACCCAACAAGCCAATCCTTCTGCTACCTACGAGGAATCTACTCAAATGAATCTAGGTGCAGACTTAGGAATGTTTTCTAATCGTTTGAACGCAACATTCGACATTTGGAAGGATCGTCGCACCGGTGTATACACCATTCCCTCCACATTTTCATCCATGTTGGGATATACTACTATCTATATGCCAGGCAAGAATATCGGGAAAATGGAAACCAAAGGTTGGGAAGCCAGCCTAAACTGGAAAGATAACATAGGTAAAGATTTCACATATTTCCTTAGTGGTAACATTTCATACAGCAAAAACAAAGTCATTGATATGGACGAAGCCTTGCAACCGTATGACTATATGTATTCCAAAGGACATCCTTATGGTACTTCACTGGTCTATATTGCCGATGGTGTTTTCCAATCGTATGAAGAAATTGCGGCAGCTCCTGTTCACACATTGAACAGCGTCGTTCCCGGAGACATACGATATAAAGATATCAACGGAGACGGTAAGATAGATGAAAAAGATCGGGTACGTTACGGATACACGGACGTTCCTCAAGTGTTCTATGGCTTCAGTCTTGGAGGAAGCTATAAAGGATTTTCTCTGTCCGTACTATTCCAAGGGGCAGCTAAAGTATCTAAAATGCTATCTTCATACACAGCGTTTGCATTCTACAATAACGGAAATATGTATGAACACCAAAGAAATAGATGGACACCGGAAAACCCTTCTGTCAACAACCCAAGATTTACAACTAAAGCTGCAGGGTCAAGCAACAACAGTCTTTCGTCTACCTATTGGCAACGGGACGCCTCTTATCTAAGACTAAAGAATGTAGAACTGTCGTATAATCTACCAACCAAAGTGGTCCGTTCCATTGGTCTTGAAGAACTCCGTATCTTCTTAAATGGCCAGAACCTGCTCACATTTGATAAACTAGACGTTATTGACCCGGAGGCCTATGGCAATGGTGTCGCTTATCCGCTCCAACGCTCATTCAGCGCCGGAATAAACATTAAATTTTAACTAACTATGAGAACGATTAAACATATACTCATAACAGGTTGTATTGCTCTTGCAGTTTCTTCATGCGACTATCTGGACCAACAACCTTATGAATACTGGCAACCGGAAGAGACATTTATTGATTATAACAAAACAATCCAAATGCTGAATAGCGTTTACGTTTCCATGCCCAATGGATACCAAAGCAACTACACAGCATTCCTCGACGCATCTACAGATGACGGTGCTTATGTAGACCCCGCCAATGCAATGTATAAACTGGGACAAGGATACGCAACCGAAATTAGTCCGATAGAAAACCGTTGGGCCGATTTATACATCGGTATCCGGCGTACACTTTATTTCGAGCAGTACATTCCTCTCCTACAAAACAATGCAGGTTGGACAGATGCACAAGTTGAAAGTTATAAAGAACTGGCCATAGCAGAGAGTAAATCGGTCCGTGCACTCTATTACTTCGAGTTAATCAAAAGGTATGGAGGAGTTCCGCTCGTGAAAAAGACATATACTCTTGATGATAAAGAGATTATAACATTACCCCGCAATAATTTCAGCGATTGCGTCGATTATATTGTAAGTTTATGCAATGAAGCCAGCGAAGTATTTACGCGCTACAATTATATCACGAATCAATATCGTGGTTTTGGTTTTTTATCAGCCAGTACATGCCCGTTGGCTATTAAGGCAAAAACGCTGGCGTACGCAGCGAGTCCATTATTCAACAATGTACAAAATCCGATACTCGGCTATACTGACGGAAACGTACAAGAAAGGTGGAAACTTGCTGCTAAAGCTTTGAAAACCGTAATTGACCTTGCTCCGAGTAAATTGTATTTATACCCAAACTTTGAAAAACTGTTTATCATACAGCCAAACCAAAATACTGAATATATAGTATATACCGGAAATCCAAAAAACTATATGCTGGAACTTTACAATTACCCTCCTTCACTGTTGGGTTCGGGAGGAACTTGTCCTTCCCATAATCTGGTATGCGCTTTCGAGAAGAAGGATGGTAGTGCCAACGATATGCAATCAGATACCCGATTCGAGAATATGGATCCTCGTTTTGATGTTACGATCGTTCGTGACGGAAGTATTTTGGGAGCAAGAGGAGCAATCGACATCAGCGACCCCAACAGTCAGGATGCTATCGGCAAAGTCAATCTTCGTTCTACCGTTACAGGTTATTATTTACGCAAATTCCTTGATACGAATATAAACCTGTCAGCTCAAACAATAACGAGTACCTATCACTACTTCCCTGTCATTCGCTTGGCAGACATCTATTTGCTATACGCCGAAGCCATGAACGAAGCATACGGACCGAATGATGCAGCCGATTTGGGGTGGACAGCTCTCGAAGCTTTGAATAAAGTAAGAACACGTGCAGGAATAACAGTCCCATACACTACAACTTCTCAAACGGAAATGACAAAGAAAATAAGAAATGAAAGACGGGTTGAACTGGCATTCGAAGATCAACGCTATTTTGACTTGAGAAGATGGAAAACAGCCGAAAAAGATTTGAACCAGCCACTAATGGGATTCAGAATAGAGCGGCAAGATAATGGAGTTGTGTCCACACATGAGTTTGTTGTCGACGGACAAAGGAAATTTAATACAAAGATGTATTATTCTCCTATCCCCTACTCAGAAATGCAGTTAAATACAAATTTAGTACAGAATCCCGGTTGGAGATAACAATCTAAAAATCGTATAATATGAAAAAATGGTATATATTAATGCTACTAATGAGCTTATGGTTCATAGGAGCGCAAGCACAAGAAACCGTAAGAGGTGTTGTTACAGATGCCGCCGGCGAACCATTAATTGGTGCCAATGTGGTAGAAAAAGGACAACCCAGTAATGGAACAATTACAAATCTTGACGGCAAATTCACATTAAAGGTAACCAGTAACAAGGCTATTATTGCTATTTCAATGATAGGAATGAAAACTGTGGAAGTTACCGTTCCCAAAGATGGAAAGACACTTACCGTAAGACTCCATGATGACACACAAACCTTGGACGAAGTAGTGGTTGTAGCTTATGGGCAACAGAAAAAGGTATCGGTTACCGGATCTATTTCTGCTGTGGGCAATCGGGAACTGAAACAAGGTCCTACTTCCAGTGTCACAAACAGTCTGACAGGACGTATTCCTGGACTGGTAACACGTCAAACCAGCGGACGTCCCGGTGAAGACGCTGCCGCACTCTATATTCGTGGCCGTGCTACGGTGAACGATGCTTCTCCGTTGATTATGGTAGATGGCATCGAACGTGACTTTTCACAAATCGACCCGGACGAAATAGAAAGTATTTCCGTATTGAAAGATGCATCTGCTACTGCCGTTTATGGTGTACGTGGAGCGAACGGAGTTATCCTTGTGACTACAAAACGTGGTAATTCCGGTAAAGCTAAAGTTTCTTTCTCCGGTGAGTTCGGTATTACACAAATCAACCGTATTACAAAAATGGTGAATGCCGAAGAATATGCAACATTGATGAATGAAGGTTTGGTGAATGAAGGGCAAGCACCGAAATATACAGAGCATGATATGCAATTATACCGCAACCAGTCCAGCCCGTTTACTCATCCGGACAACGACTATATAGATATGTTTACCAAACTAGGTACACAACAAAAGTACAATGTCAATGTATCGGGAGGAAACGAACGGCTTAAATATTTTGTGTCATTAGGCTATTTTCATCAGAACGGAACCTACGAAACTGATATCGAAAAATTAAAAAAGAAACCAGATCTGGCCAAATTGATTGCCATTAACCCGGAACTGGATAATTTACTCCAGCAACCAGACTACAACTCTGCCTACTACTATAATCGTTTCAACGTACGAACCAACCTAGATATACAAGTTACTAAAGACTTCAGTATTGGCGTTGACTTCAGCTATCGTACCGGAAGCAAGAACCGTCCCAACTCCGAAGGAGATGCCAGCCGTGCATTTAACAATATGACCCGTACACCTGCCAATGCATTCCCGCTAGTCAACGAAAACGGAACTTTTGCAGCCGTTCCAAATCTTGTGAGAGCCAACCCACTACACGCATTCCTCTATCAGGGATATAGAAAGGACAACGACAGTGCTTTGGAAGGAACTGTAAAACTGAACTACGATTTACATGCTATTACTAAAGGATTGAGTATCGGAGGTAAATTCTCCTACAATAGTTATATCGAAGACAACGGTATGGGCTTGAATGTGGTGGAACCTGTATGGAAATATAATGAGAATGGAACATACCAACGCCTACTTGCCAAAGTATTCCCTTCTCTCATCAATTTTGCATCCGGAGCAAAAAAACGTGTATACTGGGAAGCATTCGTGAATTATTCACGTCAATTTGCAGAAAAACATAATGTTTCGGGACTTATTTTATACAACTATAACTCTCACCAAGCACCGGGCGATGGTGAATATGGAGGGCTACCGCAGGTATATCAAGGACTGGTAGCCCGTGCCAACTATGATTTTGAAGGTAAATACTTAGTAGAAATCAATTTAGGATACAATGGTTCCAACAGATTTGTTGAAGGCGAACGATATGCATTATTCCCTTCCGCATCCGTAGGCTGGATTGTTACTAACGAATCTTTCCTAAAAGACAGCAAACTATTACCTTACTGGAAAATAAGAGCTTCATTAGGACAAGTCGGTAATGACAAATTCGGAAGTAATTTTGCCTATTATTCGGAAGCGACCTATGCCGCAGGCACCAATTACAATTTCGGTGAATCTCCAACTGCAGCCAGTGGAGGACTCTTGGAAGGAAAAGCAGCACAGATTGTAAGTTGGGAACGTTCTACCAAATTCAATATCGGTATGGACACACGCTGGTTTGAAGGTAAATTAACCTTGAATGCCGAATACTTCCGCGAAAACCGTACCAACATCTTGAAAACTCCCTCACGCACCAACATCATTTCCGGAGTGACAAGTTTTTCTCCACAAAATCTAATGGAAGTAAAAAATCAAGGTGTAGAAGTAGAAGTAGGGTGGGATCATAAGATCAAAGACTTCGGCTATCGCATCAAAGCAAACATTGCCTACAACCACAATGAGATTATCGAACAAAATGAACAGATACGTAAATATCCTTATATGAACCGTACCGGAGGTTCTATCGGACAACAGTTCTCACTGATAGCCGACGGATTCTACAATACATATGCCGAAATCGCAGCCGGCCCGACGCAATACGGAACCTTACAACCTGGAGACGTCCGTTTCCGTGATATCAACGGAGACGGTGTTATCAATGATTACGACATAGCACCTTTCGGTTTCTCGGATGTACCCGAAATAACCGGCTCATTCCAAGTTGGTCTGTCTTACAAAAACTTCGACCTGACCGTTATGTTCCAGGGAGCAACACGTGTAACAATTCCACTGACAGGTGAAGTTGCATGGGAGTTCTTCAATCTTGGTTCTGCTCTTGCCGACAGACATTTGGCCAGATGGACTCCTGAAACACAGCAAACTGCGACTTATCATCGTATGAGCAATTCTTCAGGCTCCAATCAGAACAACTTCAAATCATCTTCAATGTATTTGTATGACGCTTCTTATCTGCGACTGAAGAATGTAGAGTTATCCTACAACTTCCCTAAAAAGTGGTTTACCCACACCCCGATATCCGCATTAAGGATGTATGTCAACGGATTCAACCTGCTTACTTGGGATAAGTTAAAAGTGATCGACCCGGAAGCACAACCTGCCAATCGCGGAAACTTCTACCCTCAGCAAAGAATCTATAATCTTGGAGTAAACGTTACATTCTAACCTCTGATAACAATTCGATATATGAAGAAAAATATTATTCTAACAGCCTTTTCCCTACTGCTCCTATACGGATGTACCGGTGATATGGAACGAATCCAGACAGGAACGAACACGGAAGAATTAATCTATGCAGACGCAGCAAAGACAAGGCAGATTTTAAATAACCTATATGCCCGCACGCGTCTAACACAAGGTAGCTTCTCCAGTTTCTCCGGAGATGGAGTAACTTTCCTTGACTGTGCAACAGACAACGCATATGCACCTATTGAATATTCATCAGCACATACGCATGGTAAGTCAACCATGTCTGCCTCTGATATTGCAATGAACGGAGGACATCCCTGGACCTTCTATTACAATAGTATCCGTAACGCAACTCTATTTATACAAAAAGTAGACAAATCGGTACTGTCTGATGAAGAAAAAGCCTCCTCAAAATTACAAGCGCGTTTCTTACGGGCACTGTATTATGCAGAATTATACCGTTGGTACGGAGGAGTCGTGTTGCTGGGAGATGAAATCATCTCTCCTACCGACTTGGACCGTTCGCGTTCAACTGCAGAAGCAACCGTCGACTATATCGTTTCCGAACTGGCAGATGTTGCATCACAACTTCCATTAGAATGGGACGCCCCCAATTACGGGCGTGCTACCAAAGGAGCGGCACTGGCCTACATAGCCCGTACCAAACTTTATGCTGCCAGCAAACTAAACAACCCGTCTATGGATCGTAAGAAATGGGAAGATGCCAGAGACGCATTATCAGCAGTCATGGGATTGAATATCTATGATTTATATTATGACACGCAAAATCCGGAATTAAGTTATGCACATTATTTCTGCGAGCGTAAAACCAAAGAAAATATATATACATATCTACTCGCTGCCAATGCCACCATGCATAGTAATCTTCCCCAAGGAGCTCCCTGGAATGAAAAATCTTATGTGGGATGTACTCCCACTCAGAATCTGGTAGATGCTTACTGGAGTGCCGATGGTCATACTGTTCCTGCAGCTCCTTCTATTGAAGCACGTGCTACAGCTTATGATAAGATGGTTGCCGATGTAAAAAAAGAAACAGCAGAAGAAGGATCGACTCCTTTCCTGACATTTGTCGCAAAGAAGACTACTGATGGAACATTGACAAAGTATGACTATATGAAAGAGTATCGTAACCGCGATAGTCGTATGTATGCGTCTATTCTGTTCCCATTCAAGACATGGCATGAAACGAACTACGGTGCCGGGTATGCCTATGAATGGATTAAGGGTGGTAACAATGAATCGAAGACCGGTTTTAACTATCGTAAGATGGTTGCATTGACTACGGACTCAAAAGATAATGCCAATGCTGCGGGTGACTATCCATGTATTCGTTATGCTGAGATTCTGTTGATCTATGCTGAAGCCCATACACAAACAACTGGTTATGATCAGAGTGTACGTGATGCCTTGAATGATTTACGTGATCGTTGCGGTATGCCGGATGTACCTGCTACATTAACTAAGGATGAAGCTCTTAACTTGATTCGTCGTGAACGTCGTGTGGAATTGGCGGGTGAAGGTTTCCGTGGAGACGATATGACTCGTTATGAAGATTCTTATTGGGAAAGTGAGATGAATAATGTGCCTATCTCTATGCCTGATGGTGAAACCGTGATTACTATGAAATGGAGTTCACGTATGCGTCTGAAACCGATTCCTCAGACTGCCATTACTCTTAATCCATTATTGGAAAATGATCAGAATCCGGGATATTAATTTAACACATTATTTATTGAGGGTTAAAGCCCGTTCATGGTAACACATGGACGGGCTTTTTTATGTCTTATTCTCAAATTCTGTATCTCCAATTCTCTCACCAATAATTCTCTCTCGCTACTTTCTAATCCGCATCCTTCTTACCCAAGTTCGTTTAGAACTTATACCAAACATCAATTTTAAACCTAAATAAGAAAGAAAAGAATGAGAGAGAAACCGTAAATGACGTTAACCTGGTACAGTGATACTTCAGAAGTATCCTGTGCTTACTTTATCAATCTAAATTACAATCTAATAATTAATCGTATTTATGAGAAAATGCAACATGCGGTGGTTTAGTCCGCAAAGAATGAAAAAGCATCTGGCTTTTGCTTTAGCAGTTAGCCTGGTAGCTATGGTACCTGTGAGTGCCTTCGCTCAAGTACTAAAGATTTCAATGACAAAGACCAATGTATCCATTGAAAATGTACTTCGTGAACTTGAAAAACAAAGCGATTACACTTTCTTCTACAATGACAATCAGGTAAAACTGAACAAGAAAGTATCCATCAACGTATCCGACGCTCCGATCGAAACCGTATTGGATGAAGTTTTCAAAAACTCGGGATATACCTACAAGATTGTAGACAATCAGATCGTAGTGTCTACAGCAGCTGCAGCAGCGAAAGAGGTACAGGCTACCCAGCAACAGAAACAAAGAAAAATTTCGGGAGTTGTGAAAGATGCAATGGGAGAAGCCATCATCGGAGCATCGGTTATAGAAAAAGGAAATCCGACTAACGGTACTATCACTAATATTGATGGTGAGTTTACTCTTAACACTGCCGGTAAGGAACTTCAGGTGACTTATATTGGTTATATACCTCAAGCGATTGTTCTTAAACCGGGAGTTAATAGTTATACAGTTACCATGAAAGAGGATACTAAAACTCTGGACGAAGTGGTGGTAGTAGGTTATGGTACTCAGAAGAAGGTAAATTTGACAGGTGCTGTGTCTTCTG
>OGWY01002905.1_pt1 | contig 11967 bp, 8 predicted proteins | sample 1576121 | NCBI WGS metagenome assembly OGWY01 (sample SAMEA3541543, study PRJEB24748) | human gut metagenome | biome: human gut; feature: human-associated habitat; material: faeces | place: China | collected 2012 | reverse complement strand
GACCCGGTACGACAGCTACTGCGCCATGTACGACGAGGTAAAGGATGTCAAGGACTGGCAGCGCCCGAAAGTGTAATACGGAAGGAAGAATAAGATGTCCCGTTGTGTGATCCTTTCCGCCTGCCCGGTGCAGCCGGAATTTAAGCGCTTGCTGCGCAGCGATGATTTTACCACATCATGCAGGAACTGTTCAAGGGGTTTTTCACAAGAAAGTGTGCCGATCCGCCCGATTTTTTCCTCCGTCAGCATTTCCGGCTGCGTCAACCCCAGCTTTTCCGCCAGAATGTCGTTGACGCCGCCCTCCGCCGCGTCCAGATTCGTGTGCATACATACAGCCGCCACACCGGCCGCAAGCTGCAGAGACGCCCTGTCACTATGCCTGTAACTGAATCTTCGCTTCTTCTCATCATATTCAAACGTACTGTCCTTGTCAGTTATACGGAAGTGACCATTTCCCTTAAGGCAGATAACTCCCAAAAGTCCTGTGGATACCATGAACATGTAAATAACATCCGGCTCAAGCCTGAAAAACAATGGTAATATAAACACAGGAAGTGAAAACCACACTGCCCAGAACACACTCATATTCGTATTAAGGAAAATGTTGAGGATTATTATCTCTACACAGCCTATAGCGATGGCTGCCACAGGAACAGTGAGCGTCCTGTTGGACAAAGTCTCGGAGAATACCTTAACCTCCTGGGCTCCATAATAATCAGTCACATGATCCAGAAACTCATTTACGATAGCATAAAATCCACTGTTTATATAACGTCTGAGGAGCATGATGAACAGGACAAAAGCGACAAGAAATATGATATATCCAACATCTCTCACCCACACCTTGCCTGATTTGAACAGACCACAGAAGTACATGGCCAGCAGCGCATACGCCAGAAATATAACGGGAACACCATACGCCATATCTATACACGACAAAAAGCCGCACATTGAACCGCCTATGATAAATATCTCCAGCAGGCATTTTGCAGCAATACCTCTGCTGTCCGATTTTCTTCTGCGCAGCTTTCTTTTTCTGTAATCCGCGCCTTCTCTGCCTCCATCTGTGATCTCCGGATCGTTGAGCAGCCTTACACCTTCACAGAATTCTACCGTTTTCCTGTCTTCAGTTTTCTTTTTTCTACCAAAGATTCTACCCAATTATGTATCCTTTCACACGATCTCCATATGTAAACACTACATTGCCATCCGCTCTCATATCGCCGGAAACAACTATGATCCTTCTGTCAGAATCCAGATTCTTCTCAAGCATCGATAACCCATAGCCAAAATCTGCATACGCCTGCTCATAAAAGATCTTCTCCATCCATTCAGCGAGATCATCCCTGCTGTCTATCGAAGTCCTGACTATATCGCCCTGCGCGCCGCTCCAGTAATAGAATGTAAACGGCAGTTGTTCATCCAACAGACTTACAGCCATGCCGTAGGCGGATTTCAGTACATCATTCAATATATGTGTCTCATCATCGGCAAGCTCTACCAATATCATGAGCTGGCTTGACGACATGCTCTCTCTGTCCTTTACCATCAGCACGTCTTTTTTTGCTGACAGCTTCCAATGTATATTCTGAAGCTTATCCCCCGGCTGGTATTCTCTCACATCCACAACCTCGGAGAAATCATGACCTTTTTTCCGGCTCTCCTCAGCCTCGTTCATCCCCTGTGAAACCGCGGTCATATCCGCCTCCACATCAACCTTTCCGGAAGGGAAAACCTTGTACTCTTTTACCGAGTTGCATTTGCTCTTTATCCTCACAAATCCAAGCCAGTCAGTAACGCATATTCTGTCCGCTTTCACCTCCAGTGCACCTACATACGACTGGGCGATCTGGTAGTCCACCACATTCGCACTGCGCGAATATGCAGGTATGCACAGCATATGCCTGCCATTTGTATGGAAAAGATCATTCTCCATGCTTATCTCTATCTCTGTGTTCATATTCGGAATAATGCTGCTGTTGTCGAGCACAACCGATACGAGAAATGGCGAGTCCACCGTAAGGTTCTGTTCCCCGCCGCCAAATTTTACAGTCAAATGCCTTGAAAGCACAAAGGCGCATACTATTGACACGACCGGCAGAACTATCATCAGTATCATAACTATGAAATTAAAATATGAATGCACAAAAAGAAGGATCAACAGATTTATAACAAACACGAGAATGTATTTGAATACATGCCATGCGTACTTCATCCGCTGATCCTCCTTTACTTATATCTCTTATGTTCTCCGTTCTAAGTCCTTGGAACCTTAACCTGACTTCTCACTTCATCCAGAGCCTCTGCGACAGTCATTCCATTAGCTCTGGCACGGGCTGCAAGCTTTACCCTGTGCCCAAGCACGTCGTTGAACACCTCTGCTATATCTCCCGGCACAACATATTCTCTTCCAGAGAGCACCGCCATTGCTCTGCTCATCCGCAGAAGTGCATTTGCGCCTCGCGGACTTGCTCCCATCGAGAAGAGCTCACTCTCCCTGGTAGCCTCAACCAGAGTCACTATGTAATCAAATATTGAATCATGCACACTCAAAGTTCTCGCCTTATCCTGAAGACCTATCAGTTCATCTCTCGTCACTATTCTCTCTACACTGTCCATAGGTACAAATTCCTGACCTTTAAGTATCTGCACCGCAGCCTCGTGGGATGGGTATCCCATGGAAAGTCTCACCATGAATCTGTCAAGCTGGGACTCCGGAAGCATCTGCGTTCCCGACGAACCAACCGGATTCTGGGTTGCCATGACCGTGAAAGGCTGTGGAAGTTCCCTTGTAACAGCATCGACTGTCACATGTTTTTCCTCCATGATCTCAAGGAGTGCCGACTGAGTCTTAGGCGATGTTCGGTTTATTTCATCCGCAAGGAACAGATTACAGAACGCTGAACCCTCTCTGTACTCAAACTCACCACTTTTTGCATTGTACATGGAAAATCCCATTATGTCACTCGGCAGAACATCCGGTGTAAACTGGACTCTGTTATATTTCATATCCAGAGTTCTGGCAAATGCCGTTGCAAGAGTGGTCTTGCCCACACCCGGGATATCCTCAAGCAGTATATGTCCACCCGCAAGTATGGCAGCATAGACCTTGATTATTATATCTCTTTTTCCCTTTACAGCCTTCTCTACCTCATCAACGACCCGGTTCTCTATATCTGTCATACGCCGTCCTTTCTCTTAGCCTTGGTTAACTCTCTTCACCTCTGATATGAACTTATCCTGTGGCAATGGTCTTGAGAAATAATAGCCCTGAATGTAATCCACTCCAAGATTGCTGAACTTCCTGAGGGATTTCTCCGTCTCCACGCCTTCCACTACGATCTTCATATTCATATCCTTAACCATGCTTATGGTGTTCTTGACAACCTTAATCATCTTGTCATCTGTGTCTATATCCGCAAATGTCTTGTCCAGCTTAACTATCGAAAACGGCATGGATGCTATCCTCTTCATATTGGAATAACCCGTTCCAAAATCGTCAAGTGAGAATGCAATACCATCATCTGTGAGACTGTTGATATTGTCCATCATTGTCGTCTGAGCATAGGCAGCCGCAGTCTCAGTAATCTCAAGATTTATCTGCTCATTGCTGACTCCGTAACGCTCCATCACTGCCCGCACGTCTTCTGATAACTCACTGCTCATGCACTGGATGACCGACAGATTCACCTCAACATATTCCAGTCCGAGATTCTTGAATTTCTCTCCAGCTATGAAACGGCACACCTCTTCAAGAACGAACTTACCTATCTTATGGATCATTCCATTCTCCTCCGCAGCAGGGATAAATATCTCCGGCGAAATGTATCCATACATATCATCATTTAATCTCAGAAGTGCCTCAGCACTGTTATATTTTCCAGAATCTATGCTGTATATAGGCTGATAGTAAACCTCAAACCTGTTCTCGGCAAATGCCTTCTCAAGTATCATGTCCATGTCCCGCATCAGATCATATCTTTCCTTGTTATAGATATCTCTGGCATAGAGAACACGGCCTGTATACTCGTGCTCAGCAAGCTCATCGCCAAACCGCATCACACTGTCAACATCCTCTATATCCTGAGGACATCTGGTGATACATATTATCGGCAATAGATTTATAAACATATCATTATACTTATATCCCTTCTTCAGCTTCTCATTTATCCACTCCGCAAAATCCTCAGCCTGATCCTTGATACGCTGGTTCATGACACATCTGAACATTCCGTTTCCCAGATAATACCACTCAACATCATATCCGTATGGTCTGCTCCACTCTAAAAAGTCTTCAGAGATCTCCCTGAGCAGCTTATGATATTCCTCAACTCCCAGAATCCCGCGAAGAGTCTTGTCATTCTCCATAGTTATCATAACTATCGTTATATCAAGGCCATTATCCAGAGAATTTCTCACGTCGTCCATGTATCTTGTGATCTTGTTCAGGCCCGTGGCACTGCTTATAAACTGCTCCGGACTCTGTATCAGCAACGCAACGAACAGTAATCCAATCGCATTTGCAAACATCTCAATCGGAATATCCGGGTTAAACATCTGAAATACGGCCGCAACAACAACCAATGGGAATATCGCTATGGTTGATACAAATCTTCCTCTTGTAAGTCTCCTGTGGTATCTCGTAACAACCATGAAGCCCAGAATCATATAAAATATTCCGGCAACATACAGAAATGTCATGAAAAACTCTCTTCTGTACTCTCCCTGTCCGCCTATACTGAATACACACGGAGTGAAAAAATTAACTCCGAGCATGATTATGCACAGCAACGTTGGAAGTACCAGTATGAAACTCTTCACTTTACCTCTGAATATGTGTATGGCATCCACTATGTTCATCACATAAGTGGCATACATAGCCGATGAAACGACATGGAAAAAGAGATATCCCGTATGGAATATGTATTGGGTGACTACATGCCTTTCACCCATATTGTCAAATGCGATGGCGCCTATATCAAACGCTGTGGCAACCATTGCAATGGTCAGAACAAATTGAAACTGCCTGTTTAATTTGCCTCTGGTCATCTTCTTCATGATGACTGAGACCATGATAAGAGTAAACACGCAGAATGCCGCGTAATCAAAGTATAGTACTTTGCTCATATTATCCTCCTATGTACAACTCCTCCACCTATAGAATAATATAACAAATATTTCTAGGTCTTTCAACGCATTATATCCGGGCGGTCTGTTATCACTGCATCTACGCCCAGTCTGCACATACGTCTCATCCAGTGTGGATCATTCACAGTCCACACATATACCGGTATGTGCTTGCGCTTCATTCTCTTCACAAATTCCTTCGTGCATAGAAGATAATTCGGCGATATAAAATCCGCTTTACACCGTCTCATTCTTCTCTCAGGAAAATACTCATTCAATCTGACACCGAGCTTAGCCTTTTTCTTACCGACAAGCAGTCCGGTCTTTATCCTCGGGTCTATGGCCTTCACATTGTACGACACTTTGTCCTTGAAGGATTTTATCGAGAACTCACCGTATCCAAATCTCCCCTTGACAAGATCTATGACACGCCTCTCGTATCCGCTCTCCTTTAATTCTATATCAAGACATATCTTTCCGCTGCAGAGTTCCAGGACTTCGTCAAGCGTAGGCACTCTGTAGCCTTCTTTTGATGCAATATCATTGATTCTGTTGTATGTCATATCTCCTATCTTTCTGCCGTCTATAGTTCCATCATGAAATACTATGAGTATATTATCACTGGTTTTCCTCACATCGAACTCCGCCATATCCGCCTTCAGATCTATAGCTATCTGAAACGCTTCAAGTGTATTCTCATGAGGCGCAAGGGCACTCGCTCCTCTGTGTGCTATCACCATAGTCTCTCTATTCATGCAAATATACATCTCCATTCTGATCAATATCTAAATCATATATATCATCTATCGGTATCTCGGTTCTGTCTTCCATAACTATCTTTTTCCCATATACGTCAACATTGCGTATATATCCCGACACATGTTCGTATCTTCCACCGGCTTTTCTGTCATCCTTTACAAAATACTCTATACTCACACATTTTTTGTCTGCATTATGCATTATATTCAACAGTTTCTGATCAAGAACCATTTTCTGACTCTCATCCAGCTCCAACTTCTCATCGGTGAGCCTTGCAGTCTCCGCTATGGCTGCTCCATGTCCTGTGAGTGCGGCAAATGGGGCAAACTGTGCTGCTCTGTCATGGATAGACATGTGCGGATGAACAGAGGACACGTGATGTGGAAGCTGTATTATATCATCGTAATTATCTTCCATAAGCCCCTCCTAAGCCTTGTGACCGCCTATCTGTCCGTTCCTCTCTATCGTCGTACCGCCCTCCTCAAGATTCATTCCCTTAAGGACTGCATTTTTGCCAAATTTCTTCTTGAGCTCTATCATCGCTTTCTGCATGCTCTGCTCCCGCTTCATATTCTGCTGCTTTTTCTCCGTCTCTGCTGCCCCGTCTCCAAAATCATCAAACAGACTGAGCTGCCTTGATGACTGTTTCTCATGTGCCGCAGTATTCGATATGATATTGTTCGCCGTGACATATATCCTTCTGACATACAATAAAGGATCTACGATCTCTTCAAACAATCCGGTCACCGCATCCATGATGACCTGTGTAGATGATGTATACTCTCCAAGATTCACCGTTCCATGGGCACTTTTCGGTATCTTCCTCCCATACATATCTGTCTGTATCTCTCCGGAAAATTTTGCTCCCGCGGCGTTCTTTTTGAGATTATCTATATCATACCCCACTGTTATGACCATCTGATCTGTCTTGACATTTTTATCCACAAGATCCAGCACGAGCAGATCCGTCATCTCACGGATAATAAGTCTGGCTTTTTCATATTCGTATGGGCATGACAACACCTGTCCTGAACCTATGCTGTTCCTCTCCGGCTTGTAAGCCTTGATATCAGCAATGGTACAAGGCTCCCAGCCCCATGCATGATCTATGAGCAGCTCTGCATTTATACCAAATAATCTGTACAGCAGATCTTCGTTGTAATACTCATCGTCATGTCCCAGTGAGCATCTGGCGATATCTCCCATTGTATAAAGTCCATGACTCTCAAGTTTTCTCGCATATCCTTTTCCCACTCTCCAAAAATCTGTGAGCGGTCTGTGATTCCACAGCTTCTGTCTGTACGACATTTCATCAAGACTTGCTATCCTGACTCCATCCTTATCCGGGGCTATATGCTTTGCCTCAACATCCATCGCTATCTTACACAGGTAGAGGTTCGTTCCTATCCCTGCTGTTGCTGTTATACCGGTCTGTGCAAGCACATCCTGTATGATCGTCATGGCAAGATCGTGCGGACTCATCTTATATATCCCAAGATAATCCGTCACATCCATGAACACCTCATCTATGGAATACACATGCATATCCTCTGGTGCTACATACTTCAGATAGATGTTATATATATCCGTACTATACTTCATGTAATATGCCATACGTGGCGGAGCGGCTATATACGAAACCGCAAATTCATTATGCTCCGCAAGCTCATTGGAATCGCAGCTCTCCCCGGAAAAGTTTCCACCGGGTGAAAGTGTTCTCCTGCTGGCATTGACCTCCTTAAGCCTCTGCACCACCTCGAACAGTCTGGCTCTTCCAGGTATACCATAGCTCTTCAGCGACGGGGAAACAGCAAGGCATATAGTCTTCTCTGTTCTCGACGCATCTGCCACAACCAGATTGGTGGTCAGCGGATCAAGTCCGCGCTCAACACATTCAACCGATGCAAAGAAGGATTTCAGATCTATCGCAATATACGTTCTATCTTTCTTATCCCTATCCACAGCCAATCCCCCTGTCACTTCATGCTCAGTCTTAATCTTCTCTTTCTGATGCTTATGTGCCTTGGGTCACATACTATACAGCAGCCGTCTCAGCACCCTTCCCACCGGCCCGTGTATGCCCCAGCACTTTCCTCGATACGAGTATGTATGCGATTATCATCGCCGTACCTGTTATTATCCATGAAACTATATACACGTTCAAAAGCATGCCAAAAGAATGATATCGCGCAAACACCGTATATATCCATATGATCCTGAACACTACTGAACCCACAACTGTTATAATAGCCGGCAGCATGGATCTGCCAAGGCCTCTGAGTGCCGCAGCTGTCATCTCATATGTTCCTGTCATCGCCTCAAGGAGCATGACATGCTTCATTCTTATAAGTGCATACTTTATAACCTCTGTATCTGTTGTATAAAATCTCACAAGAAAATCCCCTGAAAGCATCATGACACTGCTGAACACAGCCGTCATAAGCATGCCCTCTAACATGGCAATCCTGAGAGCTTTTCTGCATCTCTCCTTCTCACCTGCACCATAATTCTGGCTCACAAATGTCACTGCTGCCTGTGCGTATGCGGATATGACAAAATATGCAAAATATTCAAAATTAAGACCCGTGGATGAGCCTGCCACAGCATCAGGACCAAAGCTGTTGATTCCGCCCTGTATCAGCACATTTGACAATGAGAAAACTGCCGTCTGTATCGCTGATGGAGCTCCTATCCTGAGTATCTTTCCCAGGCACACTTTATCTATTCGTATATTCTTTATATCGAGTCTGAGTGGACCTTCCTCATGCATCAATATATACATGACTATTCCCGTACTGACAACATTTGATATGACCGTTGCCATGCCGACGCCTGCCACTCCAAGTTTACACACACACACGAAGAACAGGTTGAGTACAACATTGAGTACGCCTGAAACTATCAGGCAGTAAAGCGGACGCCTTGTATCACCTATAGCTCTGAGCACAGCCGCTCCAAAATTATACAGTATGATAAAAGGCATACCTACGAAATAAATTCTAAGGTACAGCACAGCCTGGTCAAGCACCTTGGCAGGAGTATCAATAGCCTCAAGTATAGGTCTTGCCACAAACATTCCAGCCACAAGCATAGCTATTCCGCATATAAGGGCGAACTTCACGCTGGTATGGACACATTTGCTTATTGAATCCTTCTTATTCTGGCCTATATAATGCGCCACAAGAACATTCACACCGACAGAAAGTCCCACAAATACATTCACAAATAGAGCAACGACTGCAGCATTACTTCCAACTGCTGCCAGTGCATCACTTCCCGCAAATCTTCCTGCCACAGCCACATCAGCCGAATTGAAAAGCTGCTGCAATATACTGCTGGCCGCCAGCGGCATGGCAAATATAAGCATCTTAAGCGCCAGTGAACCATTTAACATATCCATCTCGTGCGATTTTTTTCTATAATCGGTGTTCTTTTCTGTATTCGTTTCTTTGCCTTTTTCTTTGCCTTTTTCTTTGCTTTTTTCTATGCTTCTTTCTTTACTCTTTTCTGCGCTCATTCTGATGTCCGTCTCTTTTTCGTCATTGTGCTTCATTCTGATGTCCGTCTCTTTTCCGTCATTGTGTTTCATTCTGATATGATCTCCGTTTTCTTATCTAGTGGGCACCCTCATACTTCTGAAGATAGTTGAAAAGTGCTCCTATGAGATTGGAATCGTTGCCAAATTTGCACAGTCCAACCTGCATCTCATTATAGATCACTGAAAATTTTGCAAGCTTATCCACGTACTTCTTCACGCCCTGTATGAACCTCGGTTCCGCACTGATTCCACCTCCAAGGAGTATGATGTCCGGTGCAAGAATGACATGTATATTCATGCAGTGCTTCGCGATGTTCAGATACCAGTCCTCAAGTACACCTATGACAGCCTCATCGCCTTCAGCTTCCCACTCATATATCATCTCGCCTGACACTTCATCTTCCCTCATGCCCTTGACTGCTGCCACCTCTCTTCTGAGTGAGCTTACCGATGCCTGCATCGTCCAGGTGACATTGTCCGGAAGTTTTACATGTTTCTTTGTATTCTTGAGATTCGCCTCAAGCGGTACAAGTTTGTCTATATTATCCCTGTTCACATCCTCAAACAGGTACGACATCTCACCGGCAACCATACCTCTGCCGTGGAGTATCTTTCTGTCTATGACTATTCCTCCACCGACACCTGTGCCAAATACCAATACAACTGCGCTGCTATAGTCCTTTGCATTTCCCTGCCATATCTCCGACAATGCTGCACATTTGCCGTCGTTCTCAAGCGCTACCTTAAGTCCATCGCATCTCTCGCTTACAAGCTCGCCTATATGTGCTTTGTCAAGGTAAGGCAAGGCTCCGCCGGCATAACATATTCCGTTGTCCACGTCCACCTGTCCAGGAAGTGATATTGCTATTCCTTGTATATCATATCTTTCCTTATATCCATCATATATCGACTGAATTGCATCAAGGAATGCATCCAGCCCCTGTTGTATGTTCTCCAGTCCATTTCCAAATCTTCCAGGTGTAGGGAATTTATTCTTCTCCATTATCTCAGCTTCTCTGTCCATCACACAGTGTTTTATAAATGTTCCGCCTACGTCTATCACAATGTACATATCTTCTCCTCCATACCGAATAGGTTTTATTACTATATATTTTTCTTCAAGCTAAAAAATAGCAGTCTCAAATGTATATACAGTATATATTATACTATATCGAACATACATTCGAAAACCACTATTTTTATGTTAGCATATTTTTTTGTTATCAACAACTACTTTTGTAGCATAACAACAAGTTGTGTACGCCACAGGGACGTTCCTTCTGTAACGAGGAGTGTCCCTGATTACTACTTTTCTTTAGGCAGGATAATATTAAGCAGAATTGCAACCATTGCCGCAGGAACAATTCCTGAGCCTCCAAAAACAAGCTGGAGCAGCTGAGGGGCATTTGCTAGAATACCAGGATTGGCTCCCATTCCATAGCCTACGCCCAGTGCTACTGAAACTATAGACAGGTTGCGTGCGCTTAATGGTTCCTTTGTTATGAGCTGAATACCACTGATAACTATCGAAGAGAACATCATAACCGCAGCTCCGCCAAGCACTGACTGAGGCATGATCGATACCAGTGCTGCAAGTTTAGGGCAAAGGCCACATAATATCAGAAATATCGCTCCTGTTGCAAGCGCAAATCTGTTGACGACCTTAGTCATGGCTACAAGTCCCACATTCTGGCTGAATGATGTATTTGGAAGGACTCCAAACACCGCTGCAAGAGATGAACCCAGACCGTCACACATCACACCACCTGAAAGTTCCTTATCTGTGGCTTCCCTTCCAAGGCCACCTTCCATAACACCTGATATATCACCGACAGTTTCCACCGCTGTTACAATAAACATTATGAGAACGGGAAGTATTGCACGCATATCAAACACCGGTTTTACAGGCATGAGCTGTGGAATCGCAAACCAGGAAGCATCTTTCACCTTGTCCCAGTTCAACACCCAGGCTTTTGTATATTCCACACCATCAGCAGTTATACCTGTTCTCGGAAGGACAAGTCCCATTATGATCGCCGCGATATAACCTGCGATTATTCCAAAAAGAATAGATGACGAGCTTAAAAATCCTTTTGTCCAGTGCTTAAAGAAAAGAATAACCACAAGGACAAATAATGCAAGCAGAAGGTTCTCCATGGAGCCAAAGTCTGCGGCATTATTTCCACCTCCAAACGAATTTATTCCCACCGATATAAGGCTGAGTCCAATTGATAAAACTACTGTACCTGTTACAACAGCCGGGAAAAACCTGCGCAGAGGTTTCAGGAAGAAACCAAGCACAGTCTCAAACAAGCCACCGATAATGGATGCACCCATAATCGCACCATACGCAAGCACTCCACCGCCCATGGTTGCCGCTACGCTGTTGAATACTCCTATAAAACCTGAAGATGTACCCATAATGATCGGTACCTTTCCTCCAACAGGACCTATTGAGAAAAGCTGTATCAGGGTGACAACTCCCGCGATAATGCTCATGTGCGATAAAGTAACACATAAGCATTTGATAGACAACCGCCCAT
>OGWY01002882.1_pt1 | contig 12027 bp, 9 predicted proteins | sample 1576121 | NCBI WGS metagenome assembly OGWY01 (sample SAMEA3541543, study PRJEB24748) | human gut metagenome | biome: human gut; feature: human-associated habitat; material: faeces | place: China | collected 2012 | reverse complement strand
CAGCCGCGTTTCGGCGCTGATGCCCAGCCCCTTGCGCTGGCCGATGGTGTACCGCACCGCGCCATTGTGGGTGCCCACCACCCTGCCGCTCTCGTCCAGAAAATCACCTGCCGGGTAGTGTTTGCCGGTGAAGTCCTCCATAAAGCGGGCATAGTCGCCATCCGGCACGAAGCAGATGTCCTGACTGTCGTGCTTGCGGGCATTGACAAATTTGTGCTGCTCCGCGATCTCGCGCACCTCAGTCTTGTGCAGGCCGCCCAGCGGCAGACGGATATGCGCCAGCTGCTCCTGAGTGAGGTTGTAGAGCACGTAGCTCTGGTCCTTGCCCTCGTCCAGCCCCTTTTTGAGCAGGAAACGGCCGGTGGCATCGTCCTGCTCCACCCGGGCATAGTGGCCCGTGACCACATACTCCATGCCGTGTGCCCGGGCCCAGTCCAGCAGATGGCGGAACTTCATATATTTATTGCAGTCGATGCAGGGGTTCGGCGTGCCGCCCGCCTCATACACGCGGACGAATTTTTCAATGATCTGTTCCCGGAAGTCGGCCGTGAAATCCAGCACCTCGTACGGGATATCCATGGCATACGCCACCTCTGCCGCGTCCTCGATGTCCTTTTCCGAGCAGCAGGTGTGAAAGCCGGACTGTCCCAGCGTTTCGTTGCGGGTGAGCCGCATGGTGATGCCGGTGCAGTCATAGCCTGCCTGCTGCATGAGCCATGCCGCCACCGAGCTGTCCACGCCGCCGCTCATGGCAATGAGGGCACGCGGCTTTGAATCAGGGGTCTGTGTGGTCATAAGTTCTCCTTTGGTGCATTCAACACACTAAAACAGTAGTATAATAGTAACTCTGAAAAAAGAGCTTGTCAAGACGCAGCGAGCTGCTGCACTGCGGCCAGCAGGGCTTGCCGCTCGTTGGGATATTCTTCCCGGATCACACCGTCCAGCAGCGCTTCCAGCACTTTGCGGATGCCCGGCCCCGCCGGAACGCCTGCCGCCATCAGGTCGCGGCCATTCACAGCCAGCTGGCTGACGCGGCAGCATACGCCGTCCGCGTCCAATTGTTCGGCCAATTCGGAAAGTGCAGCAAAATCAGCCGCGTGTTCCGGCTGCAGGGCTGTGCCCAGTGCTGCCAAACGCTGCACGGTACACAAGTTATATTTGCCCAGTAGTCGGCGGGCGTAGATAGTAAAGTCGGGTGTGACGGTAGTTTCTCTGAGGACCGTCCGCTGGGGTGGGACCCTGTTGCCGAAGGCAATAGGGCGGGCGATGGAATGGCCCGAATCGTGTCCGAAGAGAAAGCTACCGTCACACCCTCTGGCTTCCCGCACCAGCACCGCCGCCTCTTCAATCAAGGCGTTGGAGCAGCGCAGGCGCTTGAGGGTGCGGCGGATGCCGTCCTCGCCAAGGCTCAGCAGCAGCGCCGCCAGCCGGATGGGCAGGTTTTCTGCACCCGCCGGGCAGGCATCCACCACCGGCTTTGCCGCCGCCAGTGCCTCCGGTGAAAGCTCGGGTAAAACAACACTGAGTATTTTTTCGTTAAGATATGCCGCAGGGGCGGGTGCGCTCAGCAGTTTTGCAAGCTCTTCCTCGATGCGCTCCACCGATACACAGTCCAGATGGGCACACAGCTCCTGTGCCGCCTGCGCCGTGGGCGGGTCGATGGCAAAGCCGAACCGGGCTGCGAAGCGGTACAGCCGCAGGATGCGCAGCGCGTCCTCGGTGAACCGCTGGCGGGGCACACCCACCGCCCGTACGATGCCGCTTTGCAGGTCGGCCTGCCCGCCAAAGGGGTCCACAAGGCCCTCTTTTTCATTGTAGGCCATGGCGTTGATGGTAAGATCCCGCCGGGCCAGATCCTCCCGCACATCCGGCACAAAGTGCACCTCGTCCGGGTGGCGGCCATCTGTGTAGGTGCCTTCTGTACGGAAGGTGGTGATCTCGTAAAGGGCACCGCTCTGCTTCACCGTTACCGTGCCGTGCTGCAGGCCGGTGGGGATGCACCGCTGCGCGCCGAACAGCTCCATCACCTGCTGCGGCAGAGCACTGGTGCACAGGTCCCAGTCGTGCGGTGTAAGGCCCAGCAGACTGTCCCGCACGCAGCCGCCCACCACGTAGGCTGCATAGCCCGCCCTGTGCAGGGTGTCCAGCAGCTCTGCCGCACCCTCGTCCATCCGGATGGTCATGGCTGTGCCTCCTCGTACTGCAGGGTGATGCTTTTGCCGTCAAAGCCGCACTCCGCCGCCGGGAAGATGCTCTGTGCCTGCGCGGCATATTCCTCCGGGTCGGTGATCATGGGGGAATAATGGGTCAGCCAAAGCCGCTTTGCTCTCGCCTGCGCGGCAAGGGATGCGCTCTGCCCAAAGGTGCTGTGCCCCCACTGACGGGCCTGGTCTTCCTGCTCCGGAAGGGCATAGGTGGCATCGCATATCAGCAGGTCTGCGTCATGCGCCGCCTGCAAATAATACGGGCAGGGGGCCGTATCGCCGGAAAATACCACGCTCAACCCCTTGCGCGGTGCGCCCAGCACCTGCGCAGGCTGCACCGTTCTGCCCTCCACGGCAACGCTCTGCCCTTTCTGCAGCAGCTTCCATTGCTGCACCGGCACCCCCAGCGCCCGGGCCTGCTCCGGCGAAAATTTGCCTGCACGGGGCAGCTCCAGCCGGTAGCCAAGGCTTTTTACCCGGTGCTTTGTGGCAAACGGCACCAGCCGCGCACCGGCAGGCCAGCCCTCGCTCAGCGCATCCAGCGCCAGCGGCTGGCCCGGCATAAGCACCTGCGGCTTCACCGGATAGGGCAGCGGGCCGGTCAGTGCCCGCACCGCCGCCCAGATATCCGGCAGGTCCTCCGGACCCAGCAGCGCAAGCGGCCTTGTGCGGCCCTGCGCCCCCAGAGTCTGCAAAAGGCCCGGCAGACCAAAGATGTGGTCGCCATGGTAGTGGGTCAGGCAGATGGCATCTGCCCGCATCAGGTTCACGCCCGCACGGCGCGCTGCTGCCTGCGTACCCTCGCCGCAGTCCCACAGCAGGCCGTGACCGCCGCAGGCAGCAAACGCCGCCGAGAGTGCCCGGTCCGGCAGTGGCATGGTAGCCGCAGTGCCCAGCAGTGTGATGGTCAGCATAAAATCGTTCTCCCTGCACAGTAGATTTCGATATTTTATTGTACCACAGCCGGGCCGGTTGCACAATCGGTGCCTGCGGCGCATAGCATGGGCCAGCACAGCAAAAAAGGGGGCAGCGGGATGAGACGCAAAAAAGGGGATCCTTTTTCCGGCAGGCCGCACAGCGGCCTTGGATGGGTGCTGCTGCTCGCCGCACTGGCCCTGTTTCTGCTGGCCGGTGCGCCCGGCTGCATGGCCCAGCGGATGGCGTGGTCTGCCCGGGGAACGATGATCTTTCTGCCCAGCGGGTTTTGAAAAAATGGGAGCATCCTGCTGCACAGAACGCTCCCATTTTTCTTTTTACTTTCCATCCGAATAGGGCAGCTGGCCGGTCAGGGTCAGCGTTTCGGCAAGCTCGTCCTCCGAGCGGAACCGCCACGCCGCCGCTCCCACGGCCACATAGCAGGCATCGGCACGACCCTCCGGTGTAACGGCAAGGATCATCGTTTCACCGTCGCCCACCGCCGTTACCATGCCATCCGCACTCACAGTTGCCACGCCCGGATTGCTGCTGAGCCATGTCATCGTTCCGTTTTTGGTGCCTGCAGCCTGCGCGGTCAGCTTCTGACTGGCTCCCACTGCCTGCAGCAGCATGGCGTTTTTGCTCATCTGCACCCGTCCGATCTCCGATGTGACCGTTACCGTGCAGCGCAGCACCTGCCCGGCTGTGGTCAGTGCGCTGATGACGGCCTTGCCGGACCCCTGCGCCTTTACGGTACCGTTTGTGCTTACCGATGCCACCGCCGGGTTGCTGCTGACCCACTGCCGCACATAGGTAAACCCGCCTTTGTTCTGTTCCAGCTTCAGCTGCTTCGTCGGGGCAGGCTCCTGCTCTGTAATGGTAAGCGCCAGCTCGCTGGTGTTCAGCACCAGGCGGCTGGCTGTGCTTTTGCGCACCGTGATGGTACAGGTGGTCTTTTCTCCGCGCTCATTGCGGGCCGTGACATCCGCAGTGCCCTCGGCATGGCCGGTCACCTTGCCGGTGCCGTCCACCGATGCCACTGCCGGATCACTGGAAGTCCAGATCAGAAAGAAGTAGTCGTTGGGTGCCTGCACATTCAGGTAGGCCACCGGGGCCGGGTCTCCTTCGGTGATATCCAGCGTCAGTTCGGCAGTGTCCAATGTCATGCCGCTGTCCGGCAGCGGCTGCTCCTGCGCAGCATAGGCCGACAACGCCCCGGCTGCAAACAGTTCTGCGCACAGCACCACTGCACAAACACACGCTTTGAACCCCTGCTTCATGGGCTTTGCCCTCCCCGCCTGCTTTGCTGCAAGATCCTTTAAATATTCCTGTCTCCGTATTATTTTACACGCAGTGCAAAACCGGGTCAAGTTTTTTGCCCATTCTGCCGGGCAGCTGAGCCTTATTTTGTGGAGAATAATAAAATCCGCTTTTCAATTTTGTACAAAACGCCGCCGCACCCGGCAAACCGGATGCGGCGGCGCTGTTCTGCTTTTGAATTTTCAGCTTAGTAGTTGATCTTTTTCAGCTCAAAGTAGCTCTGCGGATGTGCGCACACCGGGCACTTGAGCGGTGCGGACTTGCCGATATAGGTGTAGCCGCAGTTCCGGCACTGCCATACCTGCTGCTCCTCGCGGGCAAAGACCTTGTTGTTTTTCAGATTTTCGGCCAGCGCACGGTAGCGCTCCTCGTGCTCCTTCTCGATCTGTGCCACCATGGTGAACAGTGCTGCGATCTGAGGGAAGCCCTCTTCTTTGGCCTCCTTGGCCATGCGGGGGTACATCTCGGTCCACTCGTCGTGCTCACCGCCTGCTGCCATGTCCAGACAAGTCAGGGTATCGGGGATCGCGCCGCCGCACAGCAGCTTGAACCAGATCTTTGCGTGCTCCTTCTCATTGCCGGCGGTCTCCTCAAAGATCGCGGCCAGCTGCTCGTAGCCTTCTTTTTTTGCCATGCTGGCAAAGAAGGTGTACTTGTTGCGTGCCTGGCTCTCGCCTGCAAACGCTTCCATCAGATTTTTCTCGGTTTTGGTACCCTTCAGTTCCATGATGCTCTCCTTTCAAAAACGGATCTTCTGTCAGGATCGACCGATCCCGGCTCTATCATTCAGCCCGGCGGTAATTTTTTCGCCTGCGGCTCAGGTTCTGAACAGAGTATACCATATTTTTTGATGGAAATCAAGAACGATTCCTATTTATTCTGAGAATATTTCTCAGTTATGCTGCTTCAGTGCACACACAGCAATGCTCAGGGCGCTCCACGCTGCCTGATACATCAGCACCGTTGCCACCGAAAGCTCCCAGATGCTGCCTGCACTGGTGAGCAGCGCTGCAATGATAATGGAGAACAGCACCGAGACCATCTGTACCGTGGTGGCGCTGCTCTCGGCGTTCTGGGCCTGATCCGCAGCCTGAAGGCCGCCGGTCAGGCTGGCAAACGCCTTGAGATGGATCATGCAGCAGGTGTCCTCCGGGTCTGCCGGTGCAGCCTTGATGGCGTTGCACTGCTCCTGATCCAGCACGGTGACCATGCCTTCCGGCAGGCGGTATGCTTCGGTAATGTGGTGTGCAGTCAGACTGGGGTCCTGGCATGTGACCAGCAGGCGGATGTTCTCCTTTTGCAGCACGGCAAGGCTGCGGGCCACATTGCGCCCGCCCACATATTTCAGCACGAACATAGCGTGCAGATTGCCGGACACAGCCAGATACAAAATTTGCAGCTCGCCGTTCTTCGAGTGCTGCATCTCGTATTCCTCGTCCGGCAGCGGCACGCCCTCCTGCTCCAGATAGCGGCGGGTACCAATGAGGATGCGGTTGTTATCGCACCAGGCGGAAAAGCCCAGCCCATGGTGCTGCTCCAGATCCTTGACCGGGAACAGAATGTCTGTGCGTTCCTCAACGATCTGGCGGAACAGCCCCTTCAGGGTGCCGTGGCTCTCGTTCAGCACGCTGGCCGCGTACAGGATGGCGCGGTCGATGCGGCCGCCCTTGAAGATGCGGATATCCTCCAGCTGTGCGCTGTCGGCGGTGAACAGGTCGTCTGCATCGATCTGCAGCGTATCAATGCCGCCCAGCTGCTCAATGGCCTGCCAACCGGGCACGACTGCGCCCACAGCCGCAGCCGCACGCTGCAGCCGTAGCGAGGCAACGCCCGCGATCAGGGTAGAAGAAAGCGGTGCGCCCATGCACAGCACCGCTGCCATGGCAGCCGCCGCTTTGTTCCAGCCGGCACCTGCCAGCAGGAACAGCACGCCGCTGAGCAGGGCAACGCCCAGCAGGATGTACGAAACTTTGCGTGCACGGCGCTCGCTTGCGCGCTCGCTCAAGCTCTGCTCCACAAAGCCGTCAGCTTCCTTCATCGGGCGGCTCAGCAGCACCCAGGGGTCCTTCTGTTCCAGATCCCGTGCAAGGGCGCGCAGCAGGTCTTTATCCTTGGCGCGGTAGGCGCCCTCGAACTCCACACCATTGGTCACCAGCTCATAGCCGCCCTTGACAGCAGCCAGCATCACCCGGCTGCCCAGCAGCGCAAGGAACAACCCCAGCGCAGCCATGCCGCTGAGCAGCGAGATGCCGGTGGTGCCGCGGTAAACATTTGCGTTCAGCATGGCTGTGACCGCCTGCACCAGCGCTGCTACTGCGGCCAGCGCCGGCATCGTCTCGGAAGAAGACCGTCCGCGCAGGCCGTTCAGGCCGTCGCGCAGCACCGGGAAGCCCACGCACAGGCTTGCTGCCAGCAGCAGCAGGTTTGCACCATAGAATGCCGCCGGGGCAGCATCCGGGTCCAGCGCCGCCATGGCGGGCAGCAGCCCATCCGACACCAAACCAAAATGCAGCAGCACCACAGCCAGAATGCCGCCCAGCACGCAGCGCAGCGTCAGCTCTGCACTCATACGGTGCAGCTTATCCGCCGTGGCCTCCGGCTCGGTCAGCTCCGTTTCAGCATGTTCCTCCGGAGACACCGCGTCCTCCGCCTCAGCTTTCAGTTCCGGCTGTGACGCAGCGGATGCCTTCTCCGGTGCCTGCTGCGGCTCTTCACCGTCCAGCGGCAGCAGCGGCAGGCTCATGGTGTCCTCTTTTGCGGCAGGCTCCTCTGCCGGGGCCAAAGGTGCCTGCGGTGCGTCTTCGCTCTGCGCCTTGCCAAAGGAATCGGCCACCGGCTGCTCCGTTTTTTCCGGCTGCGGCACAGGTTCCGGCTGCAGCTCCGGTGCCGTCTCCTTTACCGCTGCAAACACAGCCGCGGGCAGCGGTGCACCGGACGGTTTCTTTTTGCTTTCAGCCGGTTCAGTTTCTGCTGCCGGGGCTGCTTCGGCCCTCGGTGCAGGCTTTTCCGGCTTCTGGTCGCTCAGGCCGTTGATCATCGCCTTGAGCTGTGCCATCTCCTGCTGCTCCTGCTCTTCCTGCGGCAGCAGCACCTCCGGCGCATTCTTGGGGTGCCGGAGAGGCTTTGCCGTGCTGTGCTGCTCTGCGGGTCTTGCCGCCGGGACAGCGCTCTGCCGGGGTGTTTCCGGCTTCACTGCCGCCGGGGGTTCTGCCGTTTGCGGTGCAGATTTTTCCTCCGGCTTTTTGGCGGGTGCTTCCGGCTGTGCATCCTCTGCTTCCTTTTCCAGAAAAGGCCACGGGGCCAGTTCCTGTTCCGGGTCTGCCTCCGGCTTCAGCATCAGTTCCAGATCCGCTTCCGGTTCCGGCTGCGCATCCTCACCCAGCCGCACCTCACCGGTGGGCATTTCCTGCGGCTGCTCTGCTGCAGCTTCGTCAGTCTCCTGCTTTTCCTTACCACGGCCAAACAGGCCAAACCGTTTCTGCGGCTTTTCCTCCGGCTGGTTTTCGTCTCTCCGGGTCATCTCCTCCGGGATATCCACCGCCGTGGTGCTGAAAAAGGAGCGGAACTTTTCATCCGGGGTCATTTCCCGGCCATTATTTTTATCTTTCGGCATTCTAGTCCCTCCTGTAATTCAAATTGAGGTTCCGGCCCGAATGCCGGATCATGCCTGCTGTGCTGCGCGTTGGGACTGGATCTCGTACAGAATAATGCCCGCAGCCACCGACACGTTGTAGCTGTCCACACCGGTGCCCGGTGCTGCCATATCCAGCCGCACCACACCGTCGCACAGCTTTTTCACCAGCTGCGAAACACCGCTGCCCTCGCTGCCCAGCACCAGTGCAATGGGGCCGGTCAGGTTGTTCCTGCGCAGAGACACGCCGTCCATATCGGCGCAGTAGACGAACACACCCTGCTCCTTCAGGCGGCGGATGGTCTCGCCGATGTTGGCCACACGAGCCACCGGCAGGCGTTCTGCGGCACCTGCGCTGGACTTGATGACGGTAGGCGTGACCGATGCGCCGCCGCGCTTTGGGATCACGATGCCATGCGCACCGCACAGCAGAGCACTGCGCATCACGGCACCCAGATTGTGCGGGTCTTCAATGCCATCGCTCAGCACCAGAAAAGGTGCCTCGCCCTTGTCCTTGGCTGCTGCCATCAGGTCGTCTACCGTCACGTATTCGATCTCGCTGGCAAATGCCGCCACACCCTGATGGCTCTCGGTGCCGGTCATCAGGCGCAGCTTGTTGGGGTGCACCCGCTTCACCGTGGCACCCGCTTCCTTTGCCAATGCGGTATAGTAAGCCGCCACGGCCGGAGCCATGCCCTCAGCAATGAGCACGGTGTCCACGCCGGAACCGCTTTTCAGCAGTTCGGTCACCGGATTTTTGCCATAAACAAGGCTCTCGTTCTTCTGCAGCGGCTCTTCCGGGCTGCGGCGCGGACGGCGCGGCTGGTTCTTTTCTTCCATGATGATTTTCTCCTTCCGTTGTATCACCGGAAGGTGCTGTGCACACCCTCCAAAAGGCGCGCCGCACTCTGGGCCGCGCACCGGTATGATCTGAAGATGATAACTCATCTTGAAGTATAGCATAAGCCGACCTTGTTTGCCAGCAAATTACCGTTTTTTATCCGCGTCCTGCAAAAGTTTTTCTGTTCGTGGTGCCGGAGACCGTTTCCGCTTTTTTGCAGAAATGTTCTGCCGCCCTGCATCAGCTTTACCCGGCTGCTGGGTAGATATCCCTCTGTTTTGCCGGAGAAAAAAGTTTTCCACAAAAACGCGGTATACAATCCGTAGAAGAGCGATTATTTTTCCACATGTTGAAAACCCTGTGGAGAAAGTTCAAAAGTCCAGTTTTAAAGCCTGTTTTGCCTGTGGAATTCCACACTTTCCACAAGGTTTTCCACTTTTTGGTTCGACCTTTTTTGATTTCCTGCGTACAATTTGTAGAATACAAGTCGGAAATATGACAATTTTTTGAACTGCATCCTGTCCGCTTTTGCCAAATTGCCCAATATCATTTTGACGAATGTGGATCTGTGTTGAAAATCCGTCCTTCATCAAGCTTTCTGTCTTTCGGCCGCTTATTGCACATTATATGGAAATTTGTTGCATTCTATCGAATATACGCGCTTCTGGCAGTAACCCCCTGCACCCTGCCAGAAACAGAATCCCCGCATTGTTACAGGAAAAACACCGGTTTGGATTGATTTTGGCCGCTGTTTGGGGTATACTAATTCTGTAGGTTCGTTAAACCGTGCACAAAGCGGATATGAAACGAGCAAGACCCCAATGATTTTGTGGAGGTAATGAATAATGTTGGTAAATGCAACCGAAATGCTGATCAAAGCACGTGATGGCCACTACGGTGTGCCTCAGTTCAACATCAACAATCTGGAGTGGACCAAGTCCGTTCTGACCGCCTGCGAGGAAATGAAGAGCCCTGTGATTCTGGGTGTTTCCGAGGGTGCCGGCAAGTACATGACCGGTTTCAAGACCGTCGCTGCCATGGTCAGCGCAATGGTCGATTCCATGGGCATCACCGTTCCCGTTGCCCTGCATCTGGATCACGGCACCTATGAGGGCTGCAAAGCCTGCATCGAGGCCGGCTTCTCTTCCATCATGTTCGATGGCAGCCACTACTCCATCGAGGAGAATGTGGAAAAGACCAAGGAGCTGGTGGCTCTGGCACACGCTAAGGGCCTGAGCATTGAGGCCGAGGTCGGTTCCATCGGCGGCGTCGAGGATGGCGTTGTGGGTGCCGGCGAGATCGCAGACCCCGAGGAGTGCGCAAAGATCACCGCTCTGGGCATCGACTTCCTGGCTGCCGGCATCGGCAACATCCATGGTGTCTACCCGGCAAACTGGAAGGGTCTGGACTTCGAGGCTCTGGACCGCATCCACAAGGCCACCAATAACATCCCTCTGGTCCTGCACGGCGGCACCGGCATCCCCGACGAGATGATCGCAAAGGCAATCAGCCTGGGCGTTTCCAAGATCAACATCAACACCGAGTGCCAGCTGGTGTTTGCTGAGGCCACCCGCAAGTACATCGAAGAGGGCAAGGATCAGCAGGGCAAGGGCTTCGACCCCCGCAAGCTGCTGGCTCCCGGCGCAAAGGCCATCGAGGCCAAGTGCAAGGAGAAGATCGAGCTGTTCGGCTGCGCAGGCAAGGGCTAAGCGGAAGCTCGTATCGTAAGGGGAACTCCACCCAATAAATATGCGGCCCCGTCACGTTGAATGCTCAACGCGGCGGGGCCGCTTTTTATGATTGTCTGTCATTGGGAAGATACAATAACACCTCACAATGCCTGCCGACTTCTCCAATATCTTAAACTGTACTTGCTTCGAGGTCTTTTAATGCTCTTCCATCCGTTGTTTTCCATGTTCTGGGCCCACTCACACTATACCCTAAAAGGAAATCAGCTGCCGCCGAAGAACTCGAAAAAAGGATATCATCTGTCAGTACTAAATCTTTTACATGCCCATCCTGAAAATACTTTTCTCGCAACTTCACTGCACCCGCGGTCAAAGATTTGTCGGATGTTTTTTCATTTACTGTTGCACCTTTCAGCACAACGAAACCTTCCGTTGTCACTTTACCATTTGCTTTAACATTTCCAATTTCAATGCTCAACATTTCATCATCAAGTAAAGAATCATTTTGCGTAGGTGTATTTAAAACAGCTTCCAAAACCTTATATCCCAATGCACTAATCAGAATTTTCACATTGTCAATAAATTCTTCCATTACAGCAATTTGAGATTCTTTCATCACAGTATTGCGATATGTATTTTTTGTAAGAACCTCATAGCGTTTACAATTTCTCGCAATTTCAACAAAGCGATTTTCAAGATACCGTATCAATGCTTTATTCAAATCCCGACCAACAAAAATCACAGCTGTAGTCCAGTAATACTTTTCTTTTTCGGCTTGATAATCACGGATATGCTGTACAAGTCTTTCTTTTACATTTTCCGCTTCACCAATGTATACAGCTTCTGTTCCATCATCCTCTTTGCAAAATAAGAAATAAACGCCCGCCTGCATAATATCATTTCTCGTACAGGACGGAACGTCAATCCTTGGAATTTTTATTGCTTTACCGTTCCAGTTCGAAAGCTCTGCCGTTATAATGCTGTCTGGCGACCCGTTCACCAAAAATAGCTCAATAGATTTTCCATATGCCATATTCTCTTCACCTGCCCTTTTCATTCTATCGCATCGTACCTTGAATTTCAATTATTGATTTTCCGACAAGAAAAAACGCTTTGAGAGAAATCTCAAAGCGTTTTTTGTTCAAGTCGGCGACTACCTATTTTCACGCGCCGTTTCCAGCGAACTATCTTCGGCACAAGTGAGCTTAACTTCTGTGTTCGGAATGGGAACAGGTGGAACCTCACCGTCATCGACACCGACCGATCTGACTGAACCAGTATAACATGTTTGTTGTACTTTGTCCAGTGTTTCTTAGAAGGACGTGCCTTCAAAACTGAATAATCACTGCTCACATTTTTTCGTTGACTCTCAGAGTCTCAAGCGAATTGTGGTCAAGCCCTCGACCTATTAGTACACGCTTGCTGAAT
>OGWY01002872.1_pt1 | contig 12048 bp, 10 predicted proteins | sample 1576121 | NCBI WGS metagenome assembly OGWY01 (sample SAMEA3541543, study PRJEB24748) | human gut metagenome | biome: human gut; feature: human-associated habitat; material: faeces | place: China | collected 2012 | reverse complement strand
GCCTCTACTTCTACTATTTTGACCTCTACACCGACTTCCGCCGCATCGTGCGCGGCCCCGACAACTGCGGCGTGATCAGCTGGCAGGATGGCGAAAGCTGGCACTGCCGATGTTAGGAATTGCCGGACTCGGCATTGCATTTCATGCCAAACCCAAAGTTGTGGCAAATGCCAAGCAATCCATTAACACTATCGGACTTGATGGAGTACTCTATTTCCTAGGGTTCAAAGATTCTTATTTGAATATGTAATTGAGAGAGAAAAATAGTTTATCTTTGCTAACAAATAAATTGAAAGAATGAAGTTTTCCGAACTGCAACTTAATGCAAATGTGCTTGAGGCGCTCGATGCCATGCGATTTGACGAATGTACACCTATACAGGAACAAGCAATTCCAATCATACTTGAGGGTAAAGACTTGATAGCAGTGGCACAGACAGGTACAGGTAAGACGGCAGCATTTCTGCTTCCCGTACTGAATAAACTATCCGAAGGTAAACATCCGGAGGATGCGATTAATTGTGTTATCATGTCTCCTACCCGGGAATTAGCGCAACAAATCGACCAGCAAATGGAAGGTTTCTCCTATTTTATGCCTGCATCAAGTGTGGCGGTATATGGTGGAAACGACGGTATCCTGTTCGAACAACAGAAAAAAGGGCTTACATTAGGAGCTGACGTAGTTATTGCTACTCCCGGACGTTTAATCGCTCATTTAAGTCTTGGATATGTAGATCTTTCCAAGGTTTCTTATTTTATATTGGACGAAGCGGACCGTATGCTCGATATGGGATTTTATGATGATATTATGCAGATAGTGAAATACTTGCCGAAAGAACGGCAGACTATCATGTTCTCTGCGACAATGCCTGCCAAAATCCAGCAGTTAGCAAATACCATCCTGAATAATCCATCGGAAATAAAACTTGCAGTTTCAAGGCCTGCCGATAAAATTATCCAGGCTGCCTATGTTTGCTACGAGAATCAAAAGTTGGGAATTATACGTAACCTTTTTATGGATGAAGTTCCCGAACGTGTTATTATCTTCGCGTCTTCTAAAATCAAGGTTAAGGAAGTGACAAAAGCCTTGAAATCAATGAAGCTGAATGTAGGAGAAATGCACTCGGATCTTGAGCAGGCCCAACGGGAAACAGTAATGCACGAATTTAAAGCCGGGCGAGTTAATATACTGGTAGCGACAGATATTGTGGCACGCGGCATTGACATTGATGATATTCGTCTGGTTATCAACTTCGACGTCCCTCACGACAGTGAAGATTATGTGCACCGCATCGGGCGTACGGCACGTGCCAATAATGACGGTGTCGCCCTTACCTTTGTCAACGAAAAAGAGCAGACTAATTTCAAGGGCATAGAGAACTTCCTTGAAAAAGAAATCTATAAAATACCCGTACCGGAAGAGTTGGGTGAAGCTCCAGAGTACAAGCCGCGCTCTAACGACGGGCGTAAACGCAGCTACAAAGGCGGCGGACGCCGTAATGCAGGAAGCGGTAAAGGTGGTAACCGGAATAATAGCAGACGAAGAGAAGGCAGGCCATCCTCCGGAACAAAGAAACAAGAATAGTTAAAGCGGAATTTATTCCGCTTTTTTTATGCTCATCTGATTATCAAATCCGATTGTTATATTTGCCAAACTGTATACGGAACTTTCCGGTACGCATAGAGTTGCCTGATATTGGTAGCCTTTATTGTTCACTCCTATAAAATTCATATCGGCAAGGATCATTTGGTTCAGAGTCTCTGTTGGGAAGATACCGGCAAACATTTTCTTGGTGATGTCTTTGCCGTACAACATTTGCCTGCCCTCATATACGCAGATATGTATAACGTTGTCGTAATAGACGTTGTCCACACTGATTCCATCTTCCGAATAGGACGTGCGGATAACTTTCATCTTTGAGGGGTTGATATAGACATACCCCCGGTAGCGTATGCCTTTATACATCACTACGCTATCCTTCTTCATAACTTCCGTAATGGGGATCACCTCCACTTCCTTATTCTCAAAGGCAAGTATGTCTTCGGGGCTTTCCGACTTGTGCAACTTTACAATTTCATCCGCCAGGGAATGGAACCAGAAACTGTATTCCGTCTGCCTGTCAATCTTGTAGGCTGCGGTATTGTTGCCGTACACATACATTGTATCTCGTATAATCTTGAATGATACGGGGATATTTTGAGGGTCGGTATAATATATGGTATCTCCTTCTATGCGCATTAAAGGCAATTCCGTTTCATCTTCTATCCAGATGCCCTGGAGCAGAGACTTGGCCCTGAGGTCTTCTTCACCGGCTTTTGATTCTTGGCTATTACCACATGCCACCAACGCTATGGCGCAACATAACTCAATTATGAGTCTTTTCATTTTCATCTCCTTCCTTTTATTTACCTATGCAGTGGTAGGTAAATCCAAGTTCTTCTATTTCTTTCTTTTCATAGATGTTACGGCCGTCCAACAGAACCGGAGTTCTCATAGCCTTTTTGATAACTGCCCATGATGGCAAGCGGAATTCTTTCCATTCCGTCACCAGCATCAAAGCATCCGCATCAAGTGCGGCATCGTACATGTCGGTGGCATAGTAGACGCTGTCACCTATCCTACGGCGACATTCCTTCATGGCGGCAGGGTCGTATACGCGCACTTTACAGCCGATGTTCAGCAGCTTGTTTATCAGAATTAGAGAAGGAGCCTCACGCATGTCGTCCGTTTCCGGTTTGAAGGCCAGTCCCCACAAGGCTATTGTCTTGTTGTGTAAATCACTGCAGAAGTGCCGTTGCAGCTTTTCGAACAAGATGCTTTTCTGTTGTTCATTGACTTCTTCCACCGCCTGAAGCACACGCATCTGATAACCGTTCTGTTCCGCAGTCTTAATCAGCGCCTTTACGTCCTTTGGAAAGCATGAGCCGCCATATCCGATTCCGGGATAGAGGAATTTGCGGCCGATGCGGGTATCGGAGCCTATGCCGCTACGCACCATATTGACATCGGCTCCCACCAGTTCGCACAGGTTGGCTATGTCGTTCATGAAGCTGATGCGGGTGGCAAGCATGGAATTGGCGGCATACTTTGTCATTTCGGCGGAAGGAATATCCATGAAAATGACGCGGAAATTGTTCAGCAAGAATGGTTTGTAGAGCTTGCTCATCAGTTCCTTTGCACGTTCGGATTCCACACCCACCACAACTCGGTCGGGACTCATGAAGTCTGCTACGGCATTCCCTTCTTTCAGGAACTCAGGGTTGGAGGCAACATCGAATTCTATCTGTATTCCCCGTTTGTCCAGTTCTTCCTGAATTGCTGTGCGCACTTTCTTGGCAGTACCCACCGGAACGGTGCTCTTGGTTACTACCAGAACGTATTTCTTCATGTTGCGCCCGATGGTACGTGCCACTTCGAGCACATAACTCAGATCTGCACTGCCGTCTTCGTCGGGTGGAGTTCCCACAGCGCTGAATATGACGTCCGCTTCGTCCAGACAACTTTCCAAAGAAGTGGTGAATTGCAAACGTCCCGCCTTTGTATTCCGATGCACCATATCTTCCAATCCGTTCTCATAGATTGGAATAACCCCCTGGTTCAGTGCTTCTATCTTTTCACTGTTTGTATCAACGCAGATGACGTTGACACCGATTTCCGCAAAACAAGTACCGGTTACCAAACCGACATATCCTGTACCGACGATGGCTATTTTCATATCCTATTCAAAATATTCCGCATCTTTGAATGATACGGCATGTCCGTCTTTTTCCGACAATAAGAGTTGTGACTCCGCAACCGGCCAGTCAATGCCTACGGTCTCGTCATTGAAGCGGATGGATGCTTCTGCCTGAGGGGCATAGCCGTTATCCACTTTATAAGTGAAGATTGCTTCTTCGCTCAAAACCAAAAAACCATGGGCAAAGCCGCGGGGGATGAAGAACTGCCGTTTGTTCTCTTCGCTCAACTCTACGCTGACGTACTTGCCGAATGTAGGGGAAGACTGGCGCAAGTCGACTGCAACGTCCAGCACCTTACCTTTTATGACACGTACTAATTTAGCCTGGCTATATTCGCCTTTTTGGTAATGCAGTCCGCGCAGTACGCCGAAAGACGATTTCGATTCGTTGTCCTGCACAAAATGCACATTACCGATGTTGGCACGAAATTCTCCTTCTTTAAATGCTTCCATGAAGTAGCCGCGTGCGTCATTGAACACTTTCGGTTCGATGATCCATACGCCCTCAATTTCTGTTTGTATGTAGTTCATTGCTTTAGAATGATTTATGTATCTTTAATTGAAAACCGAAATTATCTCCGTAGATCTCTCCCATGTCCAGTGCGAGAGATGCATTGAAGTTCCACCCTTTCCATCTTTCGGGAGAATAAGAGAACGAAGCGTATGCTGAAAAGTTCTCCAAAATGTCCAGTGTAGGAGCGCCGGGAGTTCCCCATGTCCTGTTGTGGCTCATTTTGGCGATATAGCTCCACTCCGGACTTATCTGTCCGCCCCAACCGACGTGCAGCGCTTTTACGCGGTTGTACTTGAAAGTCATGTTGCCGTCCTCATTGTAAATGGGCGAAGCAATCAACGGGTTGGCTATCATCATGCCCCAATGCGCCCAGCCGGGATAAAGGCCGTTGTTGTAATAGTTGTCGGAACCTCCGGTCTTGTGTACAGGTCCTTCCTCCGGTTCGTGCAAGCCATGCAGCGGACCGCTCATGTTGGTTGTCTGTAAAAACTCAAGGACAACGGCGTTGATAGGATTGAAGTTGTTGAAACTCATTTCGAGTCCCCATAAACCGTCCCAACCGTTTTGTTTGCCCATGGCAGAGAAGTCGTCAAAGTGATTGCACAGATATGCGCTGATTGAGAATTTGTCCGCGCGGTGAGTCAGTCTGATTTGTTCGCTTCCCAGGAAGTTGCCTTGATAGAATTGGCTGTCGTTCATGGGTTTGTCCTCACCTCCGGCACCGGGGATAAATACTCTGAAATAATCTTTCAGTGTATTGCCTAAATCCGTTGTGCTGCCGTCGGCACCGATCATGTGTCCGCCGAATTGCGTGTCAAGTGTCATGCCGATGTCGAACTGCCATTTCCCGTTGGGCACTCCCACCCGGACAAATCCTTCTTTGTGGTGGTACTTAATGTCTTTTGTATACCAATAGCCCGCTCCCACTTTGCGTTCCTGATATTTGTTGTCGGTGAACCAGCCATAAGAAATCTCACCTTTTATGGCAAGTCGCGGAAGTATGTAAAGGTATTCGGGGATACCTACCATTATTTGGGGAATGGGTCTCGCATTGCCCGACCATGTCATATCGCCGCTGCTTAGGGCATTATTCAACAATGGAGCGCCCTTCTCGCGGCTTCCGGCAAACAGCCCCAGCCATTTATAACGTACATCTATGTATGCTTGCTGGATAAAGATGTCCTTGTCGCCCTTGAAGTTCATTCCGGCAGCCGCTACCATGTCCAGCTTTTCTTCAAACTTCCACTTGCCCAGTTTGTGCTTGTAGCCTACCCCGCCCCGCACATATGTATTGTCATAAATAGATCCCAACCCCTGCTGGTTGCTCACTTGCCACAAGGGGGTGTTGTCTCCCGTATGTACGGTAGCTCCGTATTCTACAAAAGGGGAAACCTGCGCGGTTGCTATACCATTTCCTGTAAAAATAAAAGCCAATAAGCAGATAGGGATACGCATGATGTCGGATAGTCTATATCTGGTTAAGTGCTGACAGTAATCTGTGTTCATTTCAAATAATATAATATAGTTTATAGTCTTGATTAAAAGAGACGTGTAAAACGCTGCAAAAGTAAGAAAAAAAACTAATATATCAGTCATGGACAATAAAGGAGTTTCCAAAGTTCGGCGTGTTTATAAGTTGTTAATAAGAAAAACACCTCGAAAGTGGCGTATCTCCGATAAAACCGCTACTTTTGTAGCATGATTGAATTAGCACAGCATATAGAAGTATTGTTATTGGAGAATGATTGTGTCATTGTTCCGGGTTTGGGCGGATTTGTCGCCCACTACGCTCCGGCAATGAGAGTGGCGGAAGAGAATACGTTTTTGCCCCCTACCCGTACCATTGGTTTCAATCCGCAGTTGAAGATGAACGACGGGCTGCTGGTGCAATCTTATATGGCTGTATATGGCACTGACTTTTCCGATGCCACTAAGATTGTGGACAAAACGGTAAAAGAATTATTGTCCCTTCTCCATGAAGACGGGAAAGCGGATTTGCCCAATGTGGGTGAATTGCGTTATTCCATTCATGACACTTACGACTTCGTTCCTTACAACAATAAGATTACCACTCCACATCTGTATGGACTGGACTGTTTTGAGATGCAGGAACTGACAGTCTTGCGCAAGCCTTATGACAACAAGGCTGTTCCTTTCACACCTGCTGTGCGGAAAGAGAAGAAACGTGCGTATAGGATTGGCATCAATCCCTCTTATCTGACTAATGCGGCTGCCATGATAGCCATTGTGGCTCTGTTCTTTTTCTTTTCTACACCCATAGAGAATACCGAAGTGGTGGAAGCCAACTATGCCCGGTTGCTTCCCGGCGACTTGTTCGAACAGATCGAGAAACAGTCTTTGGCCATCACTCCGATTGTTGTCCGTCAGCAACCCCGTGCCAAGAAAGCAAGAGCTTCTCAGGCCAATCTGTCGCAGACGGCAAACAAAAAGACTGTGGCTCCTGTTGCTGTGAGAGAAGTGAAAGTTCGCCAGCAGCCTGTTGCGGTTCCTGCCAGCCGCCCTGAAACGGAGACGGCACCCACTGTTTCTGCCCCTCAACCGGCAAATATGCCTTATCATATCATCGTTGCCAGTGTAGGCACCGAAAAAGATGCCAACGCTATGGCGCAACAGTTGGTTGCCAAAGGATATGCAGGCGCCAAAGCGATTATAGGCGACGGCAAGATGCGTGTCAGCATCCGGTCATGTGCCACAGAGAAAGAAGCATATCGCGCTTTAAATCAAATCCGTCTGGATGAAACATACCAAAGTGCTTGGGTGCTGAAGAAATGACTTTCTCCGTAGTGAATTATTAATTACCAAATTATTCCTGTCAATCCAATGAAACGTATCCGTTGCCCCAAATGTGAGAACTATCTGACTTTCGATGAAACAAAATACACAGAAGGCCAGTCTTTGGTGTTTGTCTGCGAGAACTGCAAGAAACAATTCAGCATCCGCTTGGGTAAGACAAAGATGAAAGTACCGCAGAAAGAGGAACGCTTGGATGAAACAGAATACAAAGAAGCCTTCGGAAGCATTACGGTGATCGAGAATGTTTTCGGGTTCAAGCAGGTACTGCCGTTGCAGGAGGGAGATAATAAGATTGGGCGCCGGTGTGTGGGAACCGTTATCAACGTTCCGATAGAGACCTCGGACATGAGTATGGACCGCAACCACTGCGTCATCAACGTGAAACGCAACAAGCAGGGAAAACTTGTTTATACGCTGCGTGACGCTCCGAGCCTGACGGGCACTTTCCTTAACAATGAAATTTTAGGCGATAAGGATCGCGTCCGCATTGAAGACGGAGCGATTGTGACTATCGGCGCTACCACGTTCATCCTTCGGGCAGCAGAGTAGCAGAGGGAAAATACATTTGCATATTTACATCGCGCACTTCACTATTTGTCAGATACATACGTGTACCGGAAAGTTTCCTTGTTTGGTACGGCTTGTACCTCAGCTTGGTATTGTCTGTACCTCACCATGGTACGACGTGTACCATAGTAAGGTATAGACCGTACCAACGGGTGGAATTTCCTGTACCAACCGTTGGCCGTCAAACTCCCCCTGGCTGATTTCAGTTGAAACCTTTGCCGGGGTTCCTGCCGAAACGTTTACCACTCGTACTCTTCGGTATACCGATCGAATACGATCTCCTCATTCCAACCATGCTTTTTGCATACTTGGCGGATACATTCCTGTTGTTTCGGAGTGAGTCCCAGCTTCTGATTGCGATACCGGTAATAGGGAGAATGTCTGAAGATAGCTTCCAAATTGAGGTGGATGGCATGAGAAATGCGTGCAGGCATATTGTCGTAAAGGGTTTTGAAGCCCCATGCCACCCGTACCTTTTTGTTTGTGCGGAAATGAGGGCACTCCTTTCCTGCAGCGGGATAACAAAGGGGATTGATGACGGATAATCGGGCGTTTTGCGCTGTGTTGTATTGTGTCATACTATGCCGGAGGCAGCTTTCGGCTTTGGAACATTGGGCGTTGAAGCACAATGTGTATTGGGCTGCCCGGTTGTTTAGTTCGGAGTTATTTTCCATTCGTTGTTCGAATTTTAGTGAATATGTTTTATCCTGTAAAGGTACGTGAAAAAATCCGGTTGACATCATATAGCGGTCATTATATTGGCGGGGCGGGTGTATAAAAAAGAACAGGGCAAAGCCGAAGCCTTGCCCTGTTCCCGTTATAATGCGGATTCTTGTTTAGAGAATACCTTTCACTGTTTCCAGCATACCTTTTGCCTGAATAGAGTTCAGGAAATCGGTAACCATATCCGTCAATCCCGGAATGGTATTCAGGTCGCCATGCTCACCCCAGATAAGGTCTTTGGCAGCCAATACGCCTTCTGCAACCTTGCGAGTGTCGCCTGTTGCCCACAGGTCTTTCAGCAGTTGCATGATTTCGGGAGCATCGTTCGGAATGATTTCCGCACCGTCGGCACGCACGCCGCCTTTGTAGTATGTGATGATAGCGGCAAGACCCAGCACCAATCCCTTCGGAAGTTCGCCTTTGCGTTCCAAGTAGGTTTTCAGGCCCGGCAGGTCGCGAGTTTGATATTTCGGGAAAGAGTTCAGCATGATGCTGGTCACCTGATGCTCTACATAGGGATTGTCGAAACGCTCCAGTACGTCAGCAGCGAATTTCTTCAACTCGTCGATAGGCAGGTTCAGCGTCTGCATCAGTTCATCGAACTGCACTTTACGGACATACTTACCGATGACCGGATGATTGCAGGCATCACGCACAATGTTTACGCCGCTGAGATAGGCCACCGGAGAAAGTACGGTGTGAGGACCGTTCAGCAAGGTAACCTTTCTTTCATGGTAAGGAGCTTCGGACTTCACGAAGAGCACGTTCAATCCGGCTTTGTTTGCAGGGAACTCCTCTGCCAGCTGGCGGAGAGAGAGGTTCTCGGCAGCTTCGATAACCCACAAATGGAAGATTTCGGCTTGCACAACCAGGTTGTCGGCATAACAGATTTTTTTCTGAATCTGTGCAATCTCTTTACGCGGGAAGCCCGGAACGATGCGGTCCACCAAAGTAGCGCACACGTAGCAGTACTTCGTGAACCAGGTCTTGAACTTCTCATAATCTGCACCGAAATCCTCTTTCCACAATTCGATGTATTGGTAGATACATTCTTTCAGATGATGTCCGTTCAGGAAGATCAGTTCGCAAGGCATGATGATGAGACCTTTGCTCTTGTCGCCTTTGAAGGTTTTGAAACGACGATACAGCAATTGGGTCAGCTTGCCCGGATAGGAAGATGCGGGAGCATCGCTGAACTTGCAGTTCGGGTCGAAAGCAATGCCGGCTTCCGTTGTGTTGGAGATGACGAAACGTATTTCGGGCTGGTCGGCAAGCGCCATGAATGCAGCATTCTGTGAATATGGATTCAAAGCGCGGCTGATACAGTCGATGCGGGTCAGGCTATTGACGGCCTCCCCGTTTAAACGGCCTTGCAGATTGACATGGTAAAGACAATCCTGGCCGTTCAGCCATTCTGCCATACCTCTTTCTATGGGCTGAACCACTACGACGCTACTGTTGAAGTCGGTCTTTTGATTCATGTTGTAAACAATCCAATCTACAAATGCGCGAAGGAAATTACCCTCGCCGAATTGGATGATTCGTTCGGGAGCAACGGATTTGGGAGCCGTCTGTTTGTTTAATGCTTTCATCTTAAAAATAATTTTAATTATAAATTATGGATTCCAATTTGAACTTATCACGTTTGGGGAATTATTCAAACTCGAAGTAAAAATCAATGTTTTCTTTCATCAGGATGTCGATAGGCATGTATTTTACGGCGGTAACCGGTTTCTTGAATACAATATGATTGCATAGAGCCTTGACGCCGCAATATCCTTGCAGTCCCGGCCGCTGTCCGATGAGGTAATTCACTTCACCGCTTTTTAGGTGTTCCACATTCTTTTGAAGCAAATCGTAGCCTACCAATGCGTCCAGCCTGTGTCCCTTTTTCTGCAAATAGTCTGCCACTTGATATACGCGGGAGTTGAATACGGCTCCCAATGCAGCCTTGGGATGCTCGGCAAAGAAAGTGTCCAGTAACTCTTCATTGGAAGCGGTGTTTTCCTTGTGGAGCACGACGTCGTGTATAATCAAATCCTTATGTTCAGCCGCAAAATATTGCATGAAACCTTCCAGACGGCGCTGCATCTGGACTTCAGCCGGACTGTTTTTTTGATTGTTCAAGAAAAGCACAATCTCCTGCCCTTCTTGATAGCGGTTCATTAATATCTTGGCGGCGATATATCCGCTGATTCTGGAATCCTGACCGATATAACATAATGCGTGGGTCTGTTCCATGTTGAAGTCAATGAAAGCATATGGCACTTTTTTGCTTTCCAGATAGGATGTCAGTCGCAATGTCTCATCCTGAAAGTTCGGGGCAATCAATACTGCATCAACAGGTTCTGCCTGAAGCAATGCGCAGGCTTTTTCATAAGACGTTTTGTCCGCATGGTTGTAGAACACGTAATCTATCCCGACGTTGAACGGACGCAACTCTTGCGCTGCCCGCTCTATCCCCCTTGCTACGGAACTCCAGTAATCATGCTCTATATAATAAGGTATAATACATATTATATGGTAGCGCTTCTTGGCAGCCAGACCTATGGCAAACATGTTGGGGTGATAGTCTATTTCATCAAGAACCTTCTGAACCTTTTCTCTGCTCGTACGCGACACATCTCCCCGGTTGTGTAGCACGCGGTCTACGGTTCCGGCGGATACGCCTGCCATACGCGCAATGTCTTTTATCGTATAATTCCTGCTTTCCATACTTTCCTGTTCCTAAGGCGCTAAAAGGTCTTACGTTCAAAACTTATGTTGGAGGATATTTTATATCCAACAGAGCCGAGTATTATAGACCATCTACGATTGGCGCTTATAGGCAAGCCGCTCCGACTGTAGCAAAAGCTGCGTCTTCTACCTATGAAACCTTCAACTGGATGTCTGAAAATACAATAACCTTCAACAAGAGTTGGGGAAAACATGATTTTGAAATACTGGGTGGTATGTCATTCCAAAAAGAAACGACAAATAATAACTCTATTGATGCGGAAAACTTTCCTAATGATGATATCCCCACATTGAATGCGGCTCTTACTATAAACACCGCTTCTGCAACCCGTTATCAATGGGCGTTACTCTCATATTTTGGAAGACTGAAGTATGACTATAAGAAGAAATACTTTTTTACGGCAGCTTTACGTATGGATGGCTCATCGAGATTTGGACGCAATAACAGATTTGGACTATTTCCATCACTTTCTGCCGCATGGAGAATATCAGAAGAGAACTTTTTTCCGAAAAATGATATTATTAGTGAATTAAAACCACGTATAAGTTGGGGTATTTCAGGAAATGATGAGATTGGTAATTACTCCAGTTTGTCTCTGATGAGTAGCGCTAAATATAACTTCAATGGCAATCTGGTAGCCGGAATGAGACCAAACACATCTCCCAATGCCAACTTATCCTGGGAAAAAAATAATACTGTTAATGTCGGACTTGATGTTGGCTTATTTAGGAATGCGCTGAATTTAAACTTTGAATATTATGTATCGAAAACAAGCGATATGCTACTTGAAGTGCCGGTACCTGCATATTCCGGTTATTCTACCTCTTTACAGAATGTAGGTAGTGTTCGGAATAAAGGTTTTGAATTTGCAGCTTCATTCAAGAACCATATCAAAGATTTTAATTATCAGATCTCTGCCAATTTCTCGACCAATAAGAATACAGTATTGTCATTGGG
>OGWY01002867.1_pt1 | contig 12065 bp, 7 predicted proteins | sample 1576121 | NCBI WGS metagenome assembly OGWY01 (sample SAMEA3541543, study PRJEB24748) | human gut metagenome | biome: human gut; feature: human-associated habitat; material: faeces | place: China | collected 2012 | reverse complement strand
GCTTCTTTAAAACTTCCTCTGTACCGGTATCTCGGCGGCAGCCGTACCATTTTGATGCCAACCCCCATGATGAATATCTTAAATGGCGGAAAGCATGCCGCCAACACGGTGGATTTTCAGGAATTTATGATTGCACCGGTGAGCGCACAAAGCTTTAAGGAAGCCCTGCGCATATGTGCGGAGATTTACCATAATTTAAAAGGCATCATTACCGGGAAAGGACTTTCCGCAGGTATCGGGGATGAAGGCGGCTTTGCGCCCAATCTGCCCGATGCGGAAGCAGCGCTGGACCTATTGGTGGAAGCCATCAAGGCCTCCGGCTATGAACCGGGTGCGGATGTGCAGATTGCCATAGATGTGGCAAGCAGCGAGCTGTATCAGGAAAAGACCGGCATGTACCATTTCCCCGGTGAGAGTATGCAGAAGGGGGAGGAAATCATCCGGGATGCCGCAGAGATGATTGCTTACTATGAAAGACTTCTGGATAAGTATCCTATTTTCTCCATAGAGGACGGTTTGGCGGAGGATGACTGGGAAGGCTTCCGCACCATGACGGAGCGCATCGGCAGACGGGTGCAGCTTGTGGGTGACGATTTGTTTGTGACCAATGTCAAACGCCTGGATGCCGGCATCAAGCTGAACGCAGCCAATGCCATTTTAGTGAAAGTAAACCAGATTGGTACGCTTTCGGAAGCCTTTGATGCAGTGGATATGGCAATGCGCAACGGCTACCGTGCCGTGATTTCCCACCGTTCCGGCGAAACGGAGGATACCATCATTGCGGATATTGCCGTAGCCTTAAATGCCGGACAGATTAAAACGGGCGCCCCATGCCGCTCCGACCGTGTGGCAAAGTACAACCGGCTTTTACAGATAGAAGAGGAAGTGGGTGCATCGGCGGTTTACGGCGTACTGACAAAATAATTTTATAAACAGCCGGAGAGCATATGGATGCAGCAGACTGTAAGCAGGCAGCCTGCTGCTTTTACAAATATACAAAAAGAATATTTATGCTTAAATACATGATAAATATAAATTTTAATACAATATATGTGAATATATTGCAAAAAAACAAGAAAAATATACATTTGAAATACTGAAATACGCATACAGGATTTATATGGAAACGAAAAGATACTTGATTTTACGGCAAAAAAATGCTATTCTACTACGTGCATGGATGAAAAATCTATTACGGATACACCATAATGGAGTGGGTAATAAATGTTACCCGCTTTTTTTGTGAAAAGACGAATTCCGAAAGGCAGTGGCAGATGCTCAGAAACAAATACGCAAAGGACTACCGGATAGAGGTTTATGACGGAGCAAAGGGGAAAATGAAGGAGAAAGCCGTTTATATCGGACCTCTTTATAGCTTCAGTGACGTACAGCAGTTAAGGATTCTTTCGTTGCGGGAGAGTGCTCTTGCACTTATAAGTATGGTTCTTCTGCTGATTAGTCTTTGGAATTACAGTGCCGTTACCAGACAGATTTATGTGACGGTGCCCATGCTCGGATTATTTGCGGTGGTTTATCTGTTCTTTTCCTCGGCAATGAGTCTTTTGAAACTCACCACACAGTCTTCTTTTAAGAGGGAAGAGAAGGAAAAAAGCCTTGACAGGGCAAAGGGAAGCAGTGTTGCCGGCATCGTCGTATCGGCATTTGCCTTTCTTGCAGCACTTGTCTACGGCATAAAGGTATCTTTCTGTTTTTCCTTTTGGGATTTCTTTTATCTGGCTTCCATGGGGCTGCAGATTGTTTTTTTTGCAGCGGGCTTTTTCTTTATAAAAGACATACAGGTGACGGAGACGGAAAATCCGGAAACGGATAAAAAAGAGGAAACTGCCTGAACACGATATCGGCAGCACAGGCTGTTTGATATAAACACGGAATACCCGCAAGGGATTCCACCATTATCACATAAGGAGGATAAAGTTATGAAAAAAAGTTTTCTGAAGAAGCTCTCTCTCGGTTTAGCAGCCGTTATGACTGTAGCTTCCCTCAGTGCCTGCGGCAAAGACAACACTTCTTCCGACGGCACTAACACAGAAACAGGCGCTTCTGAATCCACAGAAGTTTCCACATCCACAGGCGCTGATACCTTAGTTGTCGGTAAAGACACCTTCGGTTCCAAGTTCAGCCCTTTCTTTGCGACTCTTGCATATGACCAGGACGTATCCGATATGGTTTCCATCGGTTTACTTGCTTCTGACCGCGAAGGCAATATTGTTATGAAAGGTATTGAAGGCGAAACCATTGCTTACAACGGCACCGACTATACCTATAACGGTATCGCTGACTGTGATGTAACACAGAACGATGACGGTACCGTAGTTTATGATTTTACTTTAAGAGATGATATCAAGTTCTCTGACGGTGAACCTCTTACCGCAGATGACGTTATTTTCTCCATGTATGTATTTGCTGACCCGACTTATGACGGCGCAGCTACCTTCTATACACTGCCTATCAAGGGTATGGAAGATTACAGAAGCGGTATGGACAGCCTTGGCAACATAATTCTTGCCGCAGGCCGTGACAATACCGATTTCACAACCTTCACAGAGGATCAGATGAACGCATACTGGGCTGCTGTTGATGAGGAAGGCGAAAAGTTCGCACAGGATATCGTAGATTACTGTGTAGCAAATTATCCGGATTATCTGGAATCCGTTGGAAACAGTGAAGTGGCTCTCGGTATGTTTGCATGGGGCTTCGGTGATGTAAACGATGACGGCACCGTTCTGACTGGTGCAGGCACCGGTACCGAATACAACATTGCGGATCTGACCATCGCTGACTACTGGACTGAATTACAGGCTAAATATGAAAATGATTTAGTTACCCTGTCTGAGACAGAAGCAGCAGGCGATGACCTGTTTACCATGTTAAACGAAGACTATCCTGAATTTACACAGGGTGTTACCACCGGTGATTCCGCTGCCAACATTTCCGGTATCGAAAAGACCGGCGACTACAGCCTGCGTGTTACCATGGATAAGTTTGATGCGGTTGCTATTTACCAGTTAGCCGTAGCCGTAGCACCTCTTCACTACTATGGCGATACCTCCAAGTATGATTATGACAACAACATGTTTGGTTTCACCAAGGGTGATTTAAGCATCGTAAAAGATAAGACCACCCAGCCTTTAGGCGCAGGTCCTTACAAGTTCAACAGCTATGAAAACGGTGTTGTTACTTTCACCGCAAATGAAAATTACTACAAGGGTGAACCCAAGATTAAGACCATTCTGTTCAAGGAAACTCCCGAAAGTGACAAGCTGACGGGTGTAGCATCCGGAACCTTTGATATTTCCGATCCTTCCATGAGCGTGGATGTATTAAAGAATATCAAGAACTACAACTCCAACGGCGAAGTTACCGGTGACGTTCTGACCACTGATTTAGTTGACAACTTAGGCTACGGCTACATCGGTATCAACGCTAACGTAGTTAAGGTTGGCGACGACAAGGCAAGCGAAGCTTCTAAGAATTTAAGAAAAGCATTTGCTACCATCTTTGCAGCTTACAGAGATACCGTTATCAATTCCTACTACGGCGAAATGGCTACTGTAATCCAGTATCCTATGTCCAATACTTCCTGGGCAGCTCCCAAGCCTGCAGACGAAGGCTATCAGATTGCCTACTCTGTAGATGCTGACGGTAACTCCATTTACACAGCAGATATGACTGACGAGCAGAAGTACGAAGCAGCTCTTCAGGCAAGTATCAGCTTCTTCAAAGCAGCAGGTTACACCTTCGATGAAGCGACCGGTAAGTTCACTGCAGCTCCCGAAGGCGCAGAAATGACCTACGAAGTAATTATCCCCGGCGGCGGTACCGGCGACCACCCTGCATTCGGTATTCTGACTGCAGCAAAGGAAGCTTTAGCTACCATCGGTATTACTCTCCAGATTAACGACCCTTCCGATTCCAGCGCATGGAACAACGCACTGGAAGCTAACACTGCTGAAGTGTGGGCAGGTGCATGGGGCGCAACCGTTGACCCGGATATGTATCAGGTATACCATTCCGACAATGCTAACGGTAAGGGAACCAACTCCAACCACTACAGCATTGAAGATGCTGATTTAGACGAAATGATTATTGCAGCACGTAACAGTGCAGACCAGTCCTACCGTAAGGCAACTTACAAGGAATGTCTGGAAACCATTCTTGACTGGGGTGTGGAAATTCCTACCTACCAGAGACAGAATGCGGTAGTCATCAGTACCGAACGTGTCAATGTTTCTACCATGACTCCCGATATCACCACCTTCTGGGGATGGACGAACGACATCGAAAAATTAGAGATGAACTAATTGGTGCAAACCAAATCAATATCAGAGCAGGAGTCTGCGTACGCAGGCTTCTGCAACTGATATAATTTTATAGGCGGTGTTTTATGGGAAAGTTTATTGCAAAAAGACTGGCATTCAGTGCGGTTATTTTTTTCTTTGTAACATTTATTATTTATGCATTGGAGTGTAATCTGCCTACCAGCTATGTAGAGCAGACGGCAAGAGAGCTTGCCACCCGTCCCGGTGCAACCAAAAGTGCGCAGGAATGGATTGATGAATTGAATGCTCAGTACGGAATGGACAAGGGTATCGTACAGGGGTACTTTATCTGGCTTGGCAATGCCGTACAGGGTAACTTTGGTGACAGTTGGAGCCAGACGATGCCTGTTCTTAAGCTTTTTGACAAGTGCATCTGGTATAGTTTCGTAATGGGAGCCATCTCCTTTATTCTTGAGATTATAATCGCCATACCGCTCGGTGTAGTGGCTGCGCGTAAACAATATAGTCTGACCGACTATGCCGTTACGGTATTCGGTCTCATTGGTATATCCATGCCCACATTCTTTGTGGCAACCGTATTTAAGTTAATTTTCTCCGTCAAGCTCGGATGGTTTGAATTAGTAGGCATGCAGGGAAGAAACTATGCATCCCTTTCCAGCTTCGGTAAGACCATGGACTTAGCGGCACATCTGGTGCTGCCCATTGCCACCCTTACCGTTGTCAGTGTCGGAGGTCTGATGCGTTACACCAGAACCAACATGCTCGAGGTTCTGAATTCCGACTATATCCGTACCGCAAGAGCCAAGGGCCTGCCGGAAAACAAGGTTATCAGCAGACATGCGTTCCGCAATACCCTCATTCCTCTGGTAACCATGCTCGCCCCGTAAACCCCGTCTTCATTTAACATCTTTTCACACCGCTCAGGAGACATTTCTTCTCCTGCAATATCGGCGATCTTCTGAAGCTCTTCGATCTTCTTTAAATACTCTGCTTTTTCCTCCCGCCTGTATGCACTCTGCGCCAGCATGTCCGCTCTTTTTACTGCAAAAAGCAGCGGATACTGATCCACACCGTTCCGGTAGATTGCCCTGCGGACCGTCCGCTCCTGCAAAGGCGGATTATCGTCGTGGCATAAGATCAGTCTGCATACCCGGTCGGTTGTATCATTGTCAAACTTCAGCCGCCGCAAAATCTTCCTTGCCACAAGACTTCCTTCCTGAGGGTGTCCATAAAAGTGATCCACGCCATGTTCGTCCGTGGTTCTGCACATCGGTTTTGCCACATCATGTAACAGCATTGTGATACGCGCCACTTTATCCGGCTGTATCTCCATCAGGGCATGCAGCGTGTGCTCCCCCACAGAATAGCAGTGATGCGGATTATTCTGCGGTGTTTTCATCATCTCGTCAAATTCCGGCAGAAAAACTGCGGTAAGTCCTGTCTCATAGGCCGTGCGCAGCAGTTCCGGATGTCCGGACGTGAGAAGTTTTACCATTTCGATCTGAACACGTTCTGCACTCACTTTTGCAATGTTTGGTGCCAGGGAAACAATCGCCTCTCTTGTCTCATCTTCAATAGAGAAGCCAAGCTGCGCTCCAAACCGCACTGCACGCAGCATACGAAGCGCGTCCTCCGTAAAACGCTCCACAGCAGCTCCCACGCACCGGATCACACCGCGCTCTAAATCTCCCACACCATCAAACGCATCGACCAGCCCATCCTTATCATTGTAAGCCATAGCATTGATCGTAAAATCGCGGCGCTTCAGATCTTCTAACAGATTGGAAGTAAACTGTACCTCCTTAGGATGCCTTGCATCCTCATATTCCCCGTCTATACGGTATGTGGTCACCTCGAATCCCTCATGTTCAAGCATCACGGTAACCGTTCCATGCTGGATCCCAGTATCTATGGTATGTCGGAATAACTCTTTTACCTGTTCCGGTTTTGCTGATGTCGTGATGTCCCAGTCCATAGGAATCCGTCCTAACATCGTATCACGGACGCACCCACCTACAGCATAGGCCTCAAAACCATGCTGTGTCAGTGTGTCAATAATATAAGTTACTTTCTCAGGTAAAACGATTTTCATATACGATAGGTTCCTTTTGTCGTTGTTTTGATCGAATATAACAGATCATCCGCCCTCTTGATCATCTCTGTCATATCATTTTCCGTACAGATATGGTCTCCGGCTGCAATACCGATGGAGCAGGAGATCTGATGCTGTTTATCGATTGAGAATGACTGTCCGAGTTTTTCACTGATCTCCGCCGAAAATCCGTCTGCCTCATCAATAATCTGATAGATACGCTCTGCCTTTTCTTTGAAAATATCCCTGTCATCTGTATAAAGGAAGATCAGGAACTCATCCCCGCCATAACGGCACACAAAACCATCTTTTCCACAGACTTCCGTAAAAATATCAGCCATTTTGATCAGAACGAAATCGCCCACATCATGTCCGTACGTATCATTATAGTGTTTGAAATTGTCCAGGTCAATAAACATCACTCCCAGCTTTGGTTTTCTTTTTTCCCCTGCGATCTCTTTCAGAAGTGCGTCTAATTTGCGGTAGAACCCTTCACGGTTATAGCACCCTGTCAGCTGGTCTGTAACTGCCGACATATACAGTTTTGTATTCATCTCATAAATCTTGTCATAGGCATCAAGCCTGTTCAATGCGTAACGCACCTCACGGAACAGAAGCTGATAAAAGTTCAGATCGTCCTCATCAAGCATATAACGGTTCACCGAGGAATGCCAGTTATCCTTCATCAGCACATAGGTGATGACAATATTCTCGATTTTTGCGTTGTTAAAAAATGGGATTGCCACCATGGAACACACATCTTCATCACCAAAAATCGATGTGATATCCTGATGTTCAGAATAATTGCTGCTGATCTTGGAGATCACAAATCCACCCGCATTTTTCCGCATGGATTTTTCCATGATCTTCATGATCTCCGGCGTCATCTCTTTCTCTGTGTCATTGTAAAGTACCTGCGGCACCCTCTCGCTATAGCGGATATAGACTGCCCGGTCGACGTCAAAATGATTTAAAAATGTCTTCATGACCATATTGAGCATCTCTTTTGCAGTGATACCATTTACATCGATCAGTTTCTGCCAGATAGAAATAAAGTCGAGCTGTTCTTTCTTACTCTTATATGCCCGCTCCACGCTCTCCTGCTTTAACAGATCCTCGATTTCCCTGGTTGATAATTCCTCACAGTCGTCATCTACCGGTGGCAGAAGATCTTTCATATCCTCCGCGTACTCATGGAACATGATACGATGTGTCTCTTCATACTGTTTTAAAATAAACTCTTCCTGCTCATAAAGGATCTCTTTTCCTGCATTCCTGAAGCATTCCATCCTGTTCCTTCGGAACAGCACATAACAGAAAAACTGGTTTCCCTCTGCTCTCTTTAAATAAATATCTGCCTGCTCATATAATTTTAGCGCCTCCTCGTTGTCTCCGTCATGCTGTGCTAATAATGCCTTGGAAAACGTATAGAGGAACATATCATCATCTGCCTTTGCGTAGTCATGCACAGTGGCGAGGTTGTTTTCTGTCTTTTCCTTCTCGAAAATATAATTCAAAAACTGGCGGCAGCTATACAGATACCTCTCACAGTTAAAACGGTTTCCCTGTAAAATGGAAACCAGAGCAAACAATCCATACAGTTTGGACAGGTTGCAGACACGCAGACTGTTCAGATGCAGCTTTTCGATCGCTTTCATACACTGTGTCAGGTATTCCTGCGCCTTGTCATACTGCCCCAGCATAACGCAGTTCAATGACATATTATAGTGTACTTCTGCAATATCCTCCGGTTTTCTCAGTTTACATAATATTTTAATCGCCTTGTTGTAATAGCTCTGGGCTCTCTCATTTTCTCCCATTGCGCATAAATTATACGCAATACCGGAATAGATCCTTCCGCCCTCCACGCTGTCAACATCTTTCATCGCCTCATAGGTACGGATCGAATATAACAGGGAAACTTCGTACTCGCCATTTGTGGATGCTATCATGATATTTTTCCGGTATGCAATGCTGATAAGCTGCTCATTGCCAATCTCTTTTGCCAGCGCAACGCCCTTGGAAAAATAAATCAAAAATGCTTCCGACCGGTACGCTTTTGCCACGATCTCCGGTTTATTGTCGTATGCATAAATATAAATATGCGCCAGATGATTTTTGTAATGGTACGCATTCAGCTTCTCGATCAGTTTATCGCTGATCTCAATATCCTGGGCACAGAAGAAAATATTGCACCAGCCGGACATCTGGTTCTGCGCTTTTAAAAGTTCTGCACGGAACACTAAAAAATCATCCCCCAGCGCTTCTCCGCACTCCTTTGCCTTCTGTACATAAATCATGGCTTCCTCTAACTTGCCAAGATACATGTAAGAAGTTGCCATCCAGAAATTATAATAAAATGCTCCCTCTTTCTCCTGATCCTGCAGTTTTTCCAGATCTTCGCAGGATTCCAGAGCCTTCGCAATATCTCTTTGCAACACCGACACCATAATCTGTAACAGCAAAAGCTGATAATGCTTTTTCTCAGAAATCGTAAAGTTATCAAACTTGATCCGGCGCTCAATCTTGCTCAGATGATGGTCTGCCTGGTCAAAATCCAGAAAGTATACCAGATTATTCAGTTTCCGATAGCCATCGTCACTCTCATAATCAGAGTAATAGTCCATGACATCCGGTTCCATGTTCCTGCCTGCATTTCCGATATGGTACACCATGTTCCGGTCATCCATACTCTCACAGATCGCATCCCACTCTTCATGTGCAAATTCCGGAATCGACTGCACATCATTAACTCCCAAGACAATGCCGATATTTTTATTCTTTGTCTGAAGCAGTCTGTTGGTAAGCTGCATGGTGCTTTTCGAAGCCAGCTGAAAGCGGTTCAACACAATGACGATTGGACAGATCTCCGATAATTTCTGAAGCATGGTCACGATCGAACTGTGCATGCGCTCCTGCTCATACTCTACCTCATCGATCAGGATCTGTTCCGTTCTCTCGCAAAATCCCTTTTCAAAATAACTTTCAAACACAGGTCTCTGAAGCTTGTAGACATCACATTCTTCCATAAACTCTTCCAATGTGCCGCTGCAATACTTATGGAACATCTGCCGGATCAGTCCCAGATATGGTTCATAAGCCTCTGCGATCTTGTTATAAGAAAACTCATGACAGGTAAAAAAGATATCTGTCTGGTCCTTATAATGATTGACACTCTCTAAATCCCATATAGAAAAATCATTGCTATACCGCACAAGGATACTGTTATGTTCTACATTTCCGATTCCTCCTGCGACCTGTTCGATAACCCCATTATAATACTTTTCTATCATACGATCCCCTTTTGCTCCAAAAAAACGCTTGCTGTTTTGTCACATTCTATATCCATTACCGGTTATACAATAAAACGTTCCACATTTTTCTGTAGTTTTTCAGCAGAATGATAGGTTGTCTCTGCCTTCTGTTTAATTGCCTCTGCCTCCTGCACAACGTTTCCTACTTTTTCAGCAATATCCGTTGTTCCGGTAGCTCCCTCTGTCGCAGTCTTGCTGACATCGGAGATAGCATCCATCACTCCGTTAATGGATGCGAGCAGCTGCTCCGATGACGCTGAGAAATCTGTTACAAGGGAATCTACATTGGCAGCATCACTATTATAGGAATTTGCCATTTCTGCAAATCCTCCAAGACTCTCCACAACATCATTTCCGACAAACTCCAGCAGCCTCTCTGCATCATTTGCAAGATTCTCAACGGCTGCGGTCACATTGCCAGTCACTTCCTGAATATGGGCAACTGCGGCTTTTGACTGCTCTGCCAATACACGGATCTCATCTGCAACAACTGCAAATCCTTTTCCCGCCTCTCCGGCTCTTGCGGCTTCAATTGATGCATTCAAAGCCAGCAGATTTGTCTGAGAAGTGATTCCCATGATGGACTCCGCAAGAACACCGATCTGCTCCACGACTTTTGCATTTTCCAGTGCTTCCAATAAGCTCTCATTGATTTCCCCATGCACTTTCCTGATATTTGCACGGCTTGCACTGATTTTTTGTTTCGTATCAGCCGCTCTGGTATGGATCTCGTCAACTTTTCCGTTTCCCTCCTGTGCATGCTCTGCAATTCCTTTTGCAGCTTCCTCAATCTCTCCGGACATCGTATTCACTTCCTGTGCAGCTGCTGCGGTCTCCTGATTTCCGGCTGCAAGTTCCTGCGTGATACCAGATACACTGTCAATCTCGTCCGCAAGTTTTGCCAGTGCCGCCTCTGCTGTTCCAACCGTTTCATCCAATGTATCCGCTTCGCGCTGTACATAGCCGATCAGATGTCTCATATTGTGATGAATGTCACGGATGCTGCGTGCAAGAATACCGATCTCATCTTCACGTTTCAGGTATTTTTCATCCACACGCTGCGTAAAATCGCCCTGTCCCATTTTTTCGGCAAACAGCGCAGATCTTTTGACGCCTGATGTAATGTCGAATGTAAGATACAGTACCCATATATCCGTGAGTATGCACATAATAACCATAAAATAGAAAAACTGATCCTGTTTTGCTTTCTTTTCCTGCTGCATTTTCTGCAATATCGGCTGCAGTTCCTGTTGTATTTCTTCCTGGGAATATTCCGGGTGTTCCTCACTTACATATTCTTCCATGCTGGTGATCGCATCATTACGGATAGTACCCATATTTTTTGCTCCGACAACTACTCCATATAATCCGATTATTAAAATCTCAATAATCAGAATCGTCATTTTTACCTTTAATGATACTTTTCCACTTAGGGTCACATCAATATCCTCCTTTGTTCTTTCTGATTTATTCTCATAAACGATTTTATATTAATACCATTCTACTATCATTTAATTTTGATTACAATATACATCTTTGACAATTTATTTATCAGGTTTTTGTTTCCTGTCTGACTGAAAAAATGCGGCACATCCTACCGGACACACCGCATTTTCATATTTCTGTTTATTTTAATGCTGCAGGATTGATCTTCTTTGTGCGGATATCCTCTTTTAACAGTGCAAGGAAATCTTCCTTGGAAACTGTGGTGGAATTCTGCTCTCCATGCAGTCTGTAGCTTACGGTTCCGTCAGCTGCTTCGTTCTTACCAAGTACTAACAGATACGGCACTTTCTCCATCTGTGCTTCACGGATACGGTAGCCGAGTTTCTCGTTTCTCTCATCGATCTCAACACGGATTCCGTTGTCATCCAGATACTTATATAAGTCATGAGAATATGCGTTAAGTTCTTCATCCTCATTCTTGACCGGAAGGATCTTAGCCTGAACCGGAGCTAACCATAACGGCAGGTTTCCTTTTGTTTCCTCTAAAATGTATGCCATGAAACGATCGAGAGAACCTAAAATCGCTCTGTGTAAAACAACCGGTGTTTTCTTGGTTCCGTCGCTGTCAATATAAGACAGGTTGAATTTTGCCGGCAGACAGAAGTCTAACTGGCAGGTTGAAAGTGTATACTCATTACCGATCGCCGGTTTTACATTAACGTCAAGTTTTGGTCCGTAGAAAGCAGCCTCGCCGATCTCTTCTGTATACTCGATACCGATATCGTCAAGTACTTTACGGAGTGCATTCTCTGCATTGTTCCACATCTCATCGTCATCATGGTATTTGACTTTATCTTCCGGATCTCTTAAAGAGAGTACACAGCGGTAATCTGTGATATTGAAATCTTTGTA